>Ga0123357_10008966_pt1 | contig 12569 bp, 12 predicted proteins | sample TergutEmb28metaG_FD_89873 | JGI IMG/M metagenome (GOLD analysis project Ga0123357, IMG submission 89873) | Embiratermes neotenicus P4 segment gut microbial communities from Petit-Saut dam, French Guiana - Emb289 P4 | ecosystem: Host-associated > Arthropoda: Insects > Digestive system > Gut ... | reverse complement strand
GAGAAAAGAAGAAAGGAGAGGAGGGAGGGGGGGGGGGGGGGGGGGGGGGGAGGGGGGGGGGGGGGGGGGGGGGGGGGGGGGGGGACTTCAACAGAGAAAAGGAGGAGCGCTTGTTGGGATATACAGAGTTATCCATAATCACACATTTTAAAATGCATGATATATTTCATTACTGAATGCAACAGCTTAGAACCTTCACAGCCTTGCTAAATACTTTGAAAAATCTCTTCTGAACTACATGTTCCAGATCACATTCCCCACCACAAACTTTGTGTATATAAACAACAAAAATCACACAGAAACTTGGTCACGCTGTAAAAATACAGAATAACAGTTTTCAGGTTCTGCATTCTGTGCAGATCTTTCCAAAGCATGCTGTCAGTCAAATTACCCCACAATTAAACATATCAGAACCCTGACCTAAGGTTTCTTGATTTAAAATTTTCCCAAATTGTAGGTTCATTTTTTTACGGTCTTGGCCAAAACCCCAAATAAATTACACACAATATCTCTCAATTTAATATGTCTTAATTTTAAGTTTTTCATTCATTTTAAGACAAAACACTTGGTGCCTACAGCATTTCGTGGGCCGGGATAGTGCAGTCGGTGCAGTGACTTGCTACAGGCTGCCATATCACTGCAGGTATGGGACAAATTCACATCTTAGCAGAATGACGTAAACATCGAAGTGATTGGACGGTTTATAAAGATTTCAACATGTGATCAGGCATACTACTTTGTAATTACTTGTACTATAGTATGCCTTGGACTCTTTTGAAGCCCAAAATTCAGTACAATTTTTGTCAGTGCAACATGTAAGTGAAAGTTAGCCTCATCAGAGAATGATAAGGTATTCTGTACACCTGCAAAAGGTAACAACACTGTATTCCAGTCTCTGATAATGAATAAAATGAATTTTGCATGAACGAAATGACAGACCATCACAACAGACTGTCTGAAACTCTTATCTGTTGTTACAAACTCTGAATTTTTTTTTCTCAGACTTGTTATTGCCTCCATTGTTTTAATGAAAACTTTTTCCATATTAATAACATGCTAAGTTCACATTCTTTTACACATTCTTACACTAACTTCCTGTTTTTATAACCTGACATGCTAGTAAAGTGTCTGGTTAATGCAACATGAACAGAGACACTCAACAATACTGTGTTTACTCAAATGTAAGATAAGGTTTTTTCTTAAATTTTGCACTTAAATATGTGAGGTAGTCTTAATTTTGTGTATGAAGCGCTGAATTCGACAAGACTGAACCTGATCGCTTTGAACTGAACAATGCAGAGCCAAACCAAGGACTGTATTGCCAAATCGTCATGTCAGACATGCACTCTTCTGAGATATTACACAGCATACAGTGGCAATTCCTTACCGACATTTTGGGACAACCTATCAGTCCCATCTTCAAAGGTCAATAAATCCAAAATAGAGAACAATGCGCCACTTAAGTTAACTACACAAGCTTCTTTTTTGGGACCGTGTCCATTGCCTAGTCATTTTTAAAGAAGCACGACATTTTGGAAGCTGAACCTGGTGGACCACTTAGATCACGCTATTCTCATTCACTGGGCGCCACAGAAACAGTGACTTGTTTAAGGTATGTACCACAGGACAAATCTAGTCCAAGGGTAGTACAGGCATATGGCTACTGAAAGATAAAAAATTAACTACAAGGCTCAAAAATATAACCTGGACCAATCCATAAATTAACAAGACAGGCAATGTACGTACAATGTAACAATGAAGTGCATTCATGCAACCATTGTTGCTGTGGAAAAGCAATGAGTATTACACAACCTGATTGTGTGTATTTATAGCCTTAGGTATCCAGCATGCAATGAGCTTGCACCATATTGCCATCTGTGGCCTGCCCTGCTCTATAACACTTTTCCACATTTTTTCATAAACAGCACGGTTTTCAAAAAAAAGTTGCTGAACACAAAATGTGTGTTTTCATTTTCTCTACAACTTTGGTCTGAAACATTTATCATTCTAAGATGAAATGACTGAGATATGATAAAAAAATGTATATAGGTCTTCATGTGAAGTACCCTTTATTCTTGTCTGATATTAATTAAACTTGAATTTTCTTGACAGGTTTTTCAAACACCCTCATATATCAAACTTAAAGAAAATCCATCCAGTGGGAGCTGAGTTGTTCCTTGCAGACAGACAGACAAGATGAAGCTAACATTCACTTTTTGCAATTTTGTGAACGTGCCTAAAAACCATAAAAAGAGCCATGAATTCAGACTGATCAGACCACAGACATAAACACAAAAATCCATAACACATGTATTTAAATTCTAACACTATTAACACCATCTGTGAAGAAACTTGTGGATCTATATGGGTTCAAGTAAGTTTATAAACCAAGAAACATAAAAATAGTATTTCACGTGTATCATAATGGCATGGCAGTGCATCTCACCAGAACTGACCGTGAAGAATTTTAAGAAGTGCTGTATATCAAATGCAGTGGATGAGACTGATGATGATATGTTGTGGAATGACAGTGAAGTTAGGTGTGAGGGTTAGCAAGAAGGCACTGACTACAAAGAGGAGACAATGACAATGACTGGTACGGGTAGGTAGAATCTGACATGCTTTGTGTATTAAGTGTATGAAATAGTAAAATATTTCTTCTTAGCAGACGTTTTATTTTTGGGGGATCATCTCTGATTTGGATAAACACATTTCCCCTTCGCAGATGTGTTTTATTTGGTGGGGGGGTGGGGGTCATCTTAGGTTACAGTCGTCCTGCATTTGCATAAATAAGGTATTTCATCTGCACAGCAACCCAAAAACACCACAAGAATACAATGATTTTGCAATACATCATTTTGACAAGGGCGCCATGGATTGAAAAAAAAAAAATCCAGATGTGTGTATGGTCTGAGAGTACTTCATTATATAATATGAATATACTCAATTCTTTAGTGTCAGATTATACAAAATTTAACCTTTGTACATACAGAATGGCACACACCAACTAAGAAGACCAAATTTCCAACTTTATGTATGTGTCTATGTCTAGATATCTGTACACAGCATGTAATATGTGCCAGATCTTATGCTCCTCTGAACAAAACCATACCTGATGCAACATCTCTTTCTTGACTTTGAACTTTGATGTACATGCCACATTCAACAACCCAGGCTGTTCCTGAATTAGATGAACACTAAGAGACACATTGTTATTACTCTGTTGAAGAGCCACACGTGCTGTCTCACTTGAATATCCCATAGACATCAGCAAGTTATGGAACTTGGGTTCTACCCAGTGCACCCCATCTGCACATCGACCTAACCTGCGACGTTCCCTGCAGAAAATACATCACATTTTATCCTGAATCTAACAGTGAGTTTATCTGTGTCCTTCCACTGTCATAATTTTACCTTTAACTTTTAAAAGATTGCTCTACACCACAACTCACAAGTAAAGAACAAGAAAATCCTACACATTCTCAAATGAAACTTATGAGGGGAAAACAGTGTCATATTACACAAAGAATAAAAAACACGTTATATTCCACATTCTTATTCAGAAGGCCCCAGTAAGTGTGAATTTTCATCTTTAATTACCATTAGACACCATATGAAACACATCTACAGGTCACACAAAAATATAAAAACACTGTATCTGTTGCATTAAATGTTTCCATCTTCAGATAACCACTCTGCACTCTTGGATAGTGGCCATAGAGGAACACATGCACACACATGATCAAGATGGTATTTACCATAACAAACTGAGAGCTAACACTTCCTATGAAAGGGTATCTACCAATCAAGGCAGAGAGCTATGGACTTCTGTGATATTTGCATCATCTACTATAGAAATTTCCGTACAAGGTAATATGAAATACTCAAATTAATGATTAACATTCAAGGTATCAATTCTTATATGTTCACCTGTTAAGCTCTCTCTCAGCTTCCTCCATTTTTTTGGCTTCAGCCTTATCAGCTCGCTGTTTAGTAATGTATACCACAGCTGTTGACATATCACCATGTGCTGCACGCAGACCAAAACGGGCCTCTACTGCTGTGTAACCTATGTTATGTACAAATAACATCACATGACTAAATGTATCAATATGGAATTTAAATTAATACATTCTTGCAAGTGTTGAGGTTTTTACAGCAGTTTAATCAAGGATTGTGGTATTCTGTGATATCGTGTCACTGGGTAAGGGGTTCCTGACATTCTGAAGGAATGTGTTGCCTGGACATTCCTTCAAAATGCTGGCAAACCCTTACCCACTGATGCAGTGTCACATCCCCAAAGAACCAAATTATATTGCATTTATATGTGACCTGAGCAATGTTTCAACTCACACTCAAAATGACTGCCAAGAACAGCAGAAGGTATAAGCAATATGAACTCATTCACTCACCACAAAAGTAAGTCTTCACAGCACAAGTACAGGCTGAAAAGGTAGACTTAAAATGTATACAATATGATATTTTACTGCAACAAGACAAAACCAGCATACAAAGCATGCATCGCATTATACAAAACTGCTATCATCACACATAATGATGATTACTGCACCTTCACATGGTACATCACATACAAAAGCTCCAATGCATATAGTTGCCATGAATGCTTCCAACCATATTCAAATTACTGTATCTGTGGAAAGTTCAGGTCTGAATAATGAAACTTAAAAAAATTATAGCCTTACTTAAGCTGTGTTAACTTACATGTTGGTAACAGCATTTGTTCATTATCCAGATGATCAAATCAAGTGGAATGATATAAGGCAGGACATGTGGCATGCATGGGAGAGAAATGTATGCAGGGGTGGGGTAAGGAAATCTGAGCAGACCACTTGGAAGATCCAGTGTAATGACAGGAGGACAATATTAAAATTAAATTGGACAGTAGGAGGACAAATGGATTAATCTGGCTCAGCACAGGCACAAGCATGGATTGTTGTGGAAATCACAGTGAATATTTGGGTTCAATTTTTCATCAGATTTCAAGCAGATAACAGGTATTGAGTTGTTGGGAAGCAGAGTGATTCTTCAGTTATAAAATGAAGTCTCAATTTCAGTGGCAGTATAAGATGAAACCGAACAGAAAGATAATCATGAAATGCATGTAAGGAATAGGAACATGGTAGTCATGATCTTCCAACGTACTACCCCAATATCTGCATGAGGAGACTGTGGAAAATCAGAAATGGAAAGTATAAATCAAGACAGCCAATAATTAACCAACAACAGAATCAGGCAGTTCCACACTACAATAACAGAACATTAGCAATGCACCAGACAACTAGGTCAGCTACTGAAATGTCATCACCTCCAAACTAATCAGATTATATTATATCTCAAGTCTTCACAGATGTTATTTTTCAAAATCAAATTCTCTAAGTCATGGAACTGCAGGAACATAAAATTACATGAATTCAATGAGCCTAAATGTACTGCACTTGAATATGGAAGGAGAACATAACCATCAAATTCTGGCCACTGCATTGAATACTTTGTGGACTCAATATTACATAATTATCTTCCTATTACAGCATGTGTCAGATATACATGGAAAGTTGGAAGCCAGATGTTGTCAGTCTTTGGCCTACCAGTTTCAAGATACGGTAGTGAGTGGAAGTATCAATTCTGATGCTCATTAGAATAGCTGTATGCTGAGAAGAATGGGACAACGGGACACAAACGTTACAAATCTATGTTACGTACCCAGTTCCATAAGAGTACTAAGACTGTGATCATCCACCTTAAGAGCAGAAAGCTCGGAGTCAGCTCGCGCCAGTAACTTAGATGCTTCCTGCCACTTATTCTGGTGGAACAGAACAATGGCCTGCAGCAAGTGGAGTCTCATGAACAGTGCAGCCTCATTACCTGCACAGTGTTTACTGACATATCATTTTTGAAACAAGATTGAAGTGGATGCTTCATTTTCTTAAAGTAACACTTTCTGATGTAAAGATAATCATCAAATGCAAAATGACTTGAATTGGGAAAAACTAAATCACTGTTTCATACTAGTGTTTCTGCCATTACTTGGTTATACCATGGATACCATGATGACTGTACAAGAGCTGTTAAGTAATTTTTCGCCCTGATTTCCCTTTCTTCCATTCCAAGACGTAGGTACACCAAGAAAATGCATGTAAGATATACCAATATATGTTTAACCAAATGACCTACAAAAAGTATAATTAAAAACAGACATTTGTTATAATCTGCCACAACTGCTTGTACTATGGAAGGATTTATGACCAACACCTTCCAGTTTCATATTTATGATAACTGACTCTTAGGTCCAATTATGTCACAAATGCTACATTGGACATTTAAATCCTCTATTTGCAGTTAAGTACACTGCACATTCAGAAGTAAGATAATTTGTTTGGTCATTTGTTGCAAAAGTAAGAACTGTACTGAGATGTGGTTTGAATGAAACTTGAAATGATCTACTGCACAGAAATGCCGTTTTTTTTGTACAACTCTGATTCATAAGGCACTGGTAGGTCAAACATTAAACCCCCCACCAATCCCCACCCCAAGAAGTTCCCATGGTGGAGGCAACACTGAGATATGGGCTCATATAGATCTCACAACTTCAGTTTTTAAATGAAATTTTGGATGACAATGATAGGGGGGAATACAGTTCTCACAAAGAGAGTTTTTATAAAGACCATCATACCAAGTCATTAGCCCACTGACAATACATATGAAAATCATGGTGAGTCTAGTGCTGAAGGACAAGGAGTGACAATGACAATTAGAGGGACACCAATAATGCTACTAAAATATATCAAAACATTTGCTTATTCATAGCAGAAGTTATGTTTCAGAAGGTCTCTGACCTGACTCTTATGCAACACACTGTAAAGGACACCACCAAATATGCACAGCAGAGTGTCACTCACTCACTCATTCACTGTGTTCACCCAAGGATCAGAAAGTGGAAATACGTGACAATGGGTGAAATGTATGTAGTTATAGCACTGTTCATATTCATGGGAATATTACAGGAACACCCAGAAAGATCCCATTACAACAAGAACTGCCTTCTGTACAGTCTCTTCTCCCTTGAAAAATTTCTTAGAGGATGGTGCTGGTAACAAGAATTCTGCATTTAACTGACAACTTGGCACTTAGTGAAGATAAGCGGCCAGCCAAACTTTCACAAAGCAAATAAACAACTGAACCACTGATTTCATAAACTGCACCTGCTAAATAAAAATATCACCAAGGACTAGTCTTTGACTCTGTGAAATGGCTGTTTGTCTTTCAAGCTATATACCCTTGAAAGCTGCCAAATTTAGCACACAATTATACGAGTTGCACAAAACCAGTATACTATATGTGTGGCCCTTCATAATTTACACAGGGCAGGTCATGAAACTACAAACCATTCTGCAAACGCACAGAGAGATAAAAAAGGCAGCAATAACAACAAAATTTGTACAGCATCTTGTGCAACACAGTCACACTTCTATAATACCCTGGAGTTCCCATGATTTCTAAAATCAAAAGGGGCAGGCTATGTTGCTAGCTAATATGTTAACATTAAAAATGGTCCTCTATTAGGGAAATTTAAAAAAACTGACATAGGATCAATATTTAAGTCAGCATTCAAGAGATGCAGGAATTATGGCCTGGCACAACAAACAATAAGTAATGATGGTCTTCATCCCAGACATGAAATTTAAGTCAGTAAGTAAGCAGGGGTAAGGATATAATAAAGCCTATTGTTGTTCCTGTCTAGAACATCCACAAGGGAAATATTGAACTAAAAGTTCAAATTCTGCAGTCATACCCAATGTAACATAAGAATGTTCAACCTGGTAGGTGAACCTGTTTAACAGAAAACTGAATGTCACCATTCATTATTCTATGGCAATACACATATCTGTGGCATCTAAGAAGGCAACTGACTACCCAACACACAGGCTCCGACTGATAAGGACTAGTAGAAAACATGGATCAAGTGTGTCCAGTCATGGGGATGATCATCTGTGCACTGAACCACCTCCTAACAGACAAACTGAACTTCATTTTCTGGTGAGGTTTTCTGGTACTGAGAAAAAGGTTAAGACCTTGGAGAAGATGTATAATGTGCTGTAAATCAGTAAGGAAAGAACCCATCCACTATTGCCATAATTGTGAAACTGCCTTTGTCTACAAAGCTGCTTCAATGTTCACCACAAAAACCCTCACTGTCAAGTTTGCTTCATGGAGTTCCTATCAGCAGTGTGTTCAAATAATGAGGTACAATTATAAATCATTTTCTTATGAAAGTGGAGTAAATATTTTATCTATTTATTTTATACAGATAAAATGTATCAATTTAAAAAATGTGCTGAAAAATCAAAGCCATGATTAAAAATACTACTGCAAAAAAACTGAGGAAAAGAAGAAGTCAATAAAAACTATACTTAGGTGGTATTATAGTGTATTTCATGTTGTGACATGTTCTGGCTCTTATCAAAAGCCAAAACATGTCACATATACCTGCAGAAAGTGTGCCTATATACAACACAACAGTATCTGCCCCATGTCACTGAGATTTCAATCCTACAGTGCTATGGTGTTGTGAGAGCCAAAACCAAAATAAAAACAATACAATATCTTACAGAAAATTAAACATATTATCCAGTACTTTCATTGTGAAAGGAGAAACCTATAATATATGGGCTTCAAGGGATAAAATTTTGTGATTATTTAAAAAACAATGTGTAGACTGGAGAGGTGCAGTTTCTATGTATCTGGATATCTCTCTTATCTTGTTTAGTTGATTAGTAACTGTAGTGTGTCAACTGAAATAAACAAGTCGATCACAACCACTGTATATACTGGAAGGAAATCTTTCACTTTCCTTGTGACAGAAGTACTGCAACACAAGGGTAGTGCAGCTTTATAAAGTTCTGCACAGAATACATGTTTAAATGGTATGGAGGACAGAAATGCACTACTTATGTGAGAAATATGGTGGCTATGCCCTATCCTGTTTGCAAAAAGTAAAGTTACCTACTCAAATGCAGATTTTTATACAAGTACTAAATTACTGTCTTTCAGTGGCAATGGCACATGCAAGTACAGTGGAACCTCTTTCTGTTTCTCCCCTATGCAGTGGTTTCACACAAATATCATTAATTTTTTTCTGGTCCCTATGAAATGCCCACATAAACAGCACACAACTGTATTAGATGCAATGCCCTACACAGTGTCATTTTACATCATCACATGCTCAGAATTGTTGGTCCTAACTAACAGCACTCCAAGAATGATCATTTCTGAGTTAAAAGTATCAAACAAACATGATGTTCTTGGAATGTACAGTACCAGTAACCTAACCATAATGGTACATAAGAAATGTAGCCACAGGAAAACCAAGGGAGGAATGGAGGTGGTGTTGTGGTGATGCCAGAGAGGCTTGAAGGTTGTTCTGCTGCAGGTGTGTTATTTCATGTTTTTATTCCTGCTTTTTTTCTCTCTCTCTCTATGGCCCAATGTGAGCTATGGCCTCCTCATTCCTGAGGTTTCTAGATTACAATGACATACCACAGTTGGTAGGACTTCTCTGGACAAGTGAACAGCTCATCGTAGAGACCTCTACCTGGCAAGGCACAACACTCACAAGAGAAAGAGATCCATGCTCCTGGTGGGATTTGAACCCACAATATCAACGAGTGGCTGCAGACCTACGCATTAGACCACGCTGCCACTGGGACTGGCTTTATTCCTGCTATTGTTTGTTGTTATTCCTGCTTGGAAAGGCATAAATTAGAAAAGGATTTATAATTTACTACAACCAATTACAATTTGTTATGACGTATAATGACAGTACTGAACTATGCATATCTTTATAAATGTAACACGCACTAAGTGTTAAACATGAAGATATTATAACTTTTATGTAATACTGCAACATGCATTAATTATTAAAACGTTAAAATATCGGAGTATGTAATGCTGGATGGTGATTCTTAACCTTCAAGCTTAAAAAAAAGTGGAAGTAATTTAAGATGCAATAATTTAACTTTCACATTTAAAGCCAAGGGTTCATTACTGCATTCACAAGTGCCCGTCACCTGTCCCTATCCTGAGCCAGCTTGATTCAGTCCATACCACACATCCTACTTCCTGAAGATCCATCTTAATTTTATCCTTCCATCTATTCCTGGGTCTCCCAAATGGTCTCTTTCCCTCAGGTTTCCCCATCAAAACCATGCATATGCCTCTCCTCTCCCCCATACGTGCTACATGCACCGCCCATCTCATTCTTCTCGATTTTATCACCCGAACAATATCACCATCAACATATACTTATTAAAATTGCAATCAAGTCTGGCAGACTTAATTGATGTCAGAGCACAGAATATTATCTAGTAACTGGACCTACCAAATTCTGGAACACTGTATCCTTTTAAAATACATATACTCCCTATACTATTCAGCTTGATGTCAACAGGAGCTATGCAGTGAAACCTGTAAAGGTATCAGAAGTGGGGAAGGCTATCACTACAGTTTACTGCTCAGTGATTTTCTGCAGTTACCTCCTACTTCCAAATTAGACATTTTAAAAGCTATAAAATGTCTCTGAGACTCTAGGTCTGTTGTAATTAGTGTTATACTTGGTTTTACCATAAAGGATGGTTCTACAATATTTGCACTGCTGCTGGAATATAATTTTGATCTTAGCTTATCCCAGCAACACTTTTCAACACAATGGAAAAAAGTGGTTATTGCAGCTATTTTGAAAAAAGAAACTGTTCTCCCACTTGTAAATAAAGACCAATTTCTCTTTTAAATAGTTTTTCTGAAGAGTTTGATTTGTTATACATGGTCACAGCACATTATTTTAAAAATAAACTGAATCCCATTCATCACGGTTTATTAAAAAATAAATCCAGAATAACTAACTTTGTACCCTATCTTGATTTTATTTCTTCTTTAGCCAGTTCTCAACATGAACTTTTTTCTATTCACTTTGCTCTTGGCAGTTGTTTGACCTTGCTTCACATCCTATTTCACTCCATAAACTTTTTGTGCATGGACTCTCAGATGGTCATGGAAGCTGATTTTACATTTACCTTCCTATTCAGTATTCTTCTACCTGCACTTTAGAGATATTTTTCGCTCCTTTTGAAGTTCTGTCCAGTGTCCCACACTGGCCTGTTTGAGATCCTCTGCTTTTTAATACATTCATTAATTACCTCTGTAATGTAATTACATATTCTAAATATCTATTACTTGTGCAGGACATAGTTTTTTGTGCTATAAGTTCCGTTGATGACTGCACTCTGCTGCAAACTGGTATCGAACATATACAAGGTTGGTGCGCTGCTAACTTCATGAAATTAAACAACAGCACAACTAGGGCTATTACCTTCAACAGGAAAGCATTCTTTCTCACATTTACAAAATATGTGATTCTTGTATAACACATATGAACACTACCAAAGACCTAGGGGTACAATCTCATTCAAAACTACATTTACACACATATGTAGACTATATTTTCTGACAATTGATCAGGACATTGGTCTTAATTTAAACTACAAAGGAATTTTATCTTGCTTGGTGATTAAACATGGGGAAACTAGTCTCATTTTTGCCAGCACTTAAAAACTTTCTGTGCTGTTGGGTCACCTGGGCTGCCAGAAACCTGGTCTAAACAATGAGAATATGCAAAGAACAGTGTTCCTGGTGGAACGGAAGCTGCAAAGCATCAGCAAAGGGCCAAAAATAAAGGTTTATTTTAATACTTCAAGTTTTTGGACGCTAACATTCCTATGGGCATTTGGAATCACTTTCTTGTACTGGCTCTCGAGTTCTACAAAAGACAGCAAGTTTAATGTGAGCCTCTATTAGATCAAGGTGGCTGAATGAAATAAAGTTATACATGCAAGACAGAAGTGTGGTGTTGTCTGGAATTGCTTCCGTATCAGATCTAACTGTGCCCCTGTATCCTCTGAGACTTGACCACATCCGTGTGATTTTTCAACAAAGGATTAGATGGCAGCAGTCAGGACATCACCACCAACAGTGAGCAAACTGAGTGAGCATGTACACACTCCATAGCTTACTAATGTTCTATTTAACACAAGTAAGAACCACTTCTGAGTATGCCTTAATTGTATGGAATTCTGTAAATTCTACCAATGCTAGAAAGCTGAATGCATTCAGCAGAATTTGCACGCTTGGGTCAAACTCATTTATTTTCTCAAGACCATGCACTTATGACAATTTTCTTAAAATTCTGAAGCTTCACACCCTGTACAACAACAGACCCCACCGTGATGCATTATTCTTCATTTCTACTTATTCAGGTTTGAAATGTAGCCAGCCTCTTTTGAATATTATTGGTATTTGAGTTATTTCTCATAATATTAGAACTTACTAACATTTTCAGGGTTTTGGGTTTTTGTCCCAGTACCTAATTTATACTGCTGTTTTCTTAATGTCAGTACATTTACTGTATTTTTGGTTGTTTAGTATTCTGTCTTTGTGTATTTGTATCATTTCTTTGTTGTAGTTTTGTTCTTGTGCTAGCTTCATAATTGGTACTTGTG
>Ga0123357_10008964_pt1 | contig 12571 bp, 8 predicted proteins | sample TergutEmb28metaG_FD_89873 | JGI IMG/M metagenome (GOLD analysis project Ga0123357, IMG submission 89873) | Embiratermes neotenicus P4 segment gut microbial communities from Petit-Saut dam, French Guiana - Emb289 P4 | ecosystem: Host-associated > Arthropoda: Insects > Digestive system > Gut ... | reverse complement strand
TCACCCGCACAATATTGGGTGAGGAGTACAAATCATTTAGCTCCTCGTTATGCAATCTCCTCCATTCCCCCGTTAACTCGTCATTCCTAGGTACAAATATTCTCAACACCATGTTCTCAAACACCCTCAGCTTCCTCTAAACTCTCATGTACACGAATCTAAATGCTTCCGTTCTAAAAACTGGCTACAAATGGATGACCGCAGATATCTAACAGTCCGCGGCTGTTCAGGTATTTGTGTAACATGACGTATATTATTCCGTTACAACAGTTTTCGACCGCTTCACATTTCGTTGTATGTGCCGACAGTCTGCTTGTTGGGTGTTTCGAATTAGGGGCCGGAATGGGTTTCACAGTTTTGACCAGCCCGGGTACCAAGTTTACTGATTTTCTTTTATATTACGACATGGTCGTTGAATTCCGTTGCTTTTGAAGTCGTCATTGACATGCAATTCAAAAGAAGCCGTAAGTAAGGAAACAATCCTTCATTAAACTGTATCAATTTCGTTCATATAGGGTATATAAACTTCTTATCCCCTTGAGCTTGTGGGAAGACTAGTTACAGACTGTGAAGCCACACCCCACACAGCGATCAGATTCAAGGATCAAAGCGGAATACAGCAGCAGGTGTTACTGCCCTGGAACTGATTTGACACAGTGATAACCTCTTTATACGTGGAAAAGTTCAGATGAAACAAAAGAGGACATCTCGCAGAAGGCGAGAGAAATCGATGAAGTGACGTTTCTGGTTCGTTAGTTTTCGTGAGAGACGCACTTCCGCTCCGACAATTAGGGAGCACTTTTGTGATAAAACTCGTTCGTACGTGCAAGAAGCTTCTCCCACGACCTTGTTCAAAACCATGTTGCACTGAGGAGTAGCGGCCTAACTCACGGGATAGCACGGTGAATTTATGATGGGAGAGAGATGAACCTGCATTGCACTCACTGTATATATGTATGTGTGTGTGTGTGTGTGTGTGTATGTACGTATAGTATGTGTATTTACATGGCGAAAAGAATGTTTTGCACAAGCGCTCTGTAGTGTGACTTCTTCTTAAAACGGAAGTCGAAAATTTTGAATAACAAACGTGCTAAGAAGTTTAGTTTTCGCGATACACGTCGCCGTCGAAGGACTCGAGGTGTCGAATGAATAAACCGTGGGCCCCTCGCGATTACTGTGGGCGTTTGAAGCAACCACCTTCCATTTCAAAGCAGACGGTAGTGCGTCGAACAAAATATCCGGGAGCACGCCCGACATCGAACGTTTTCACAGCTGCCTACAATCTTACCGCGATGTCTTCGATATTGCTGGCAGGGACTGCGCACACGTGCACCTTCGGAAGTCCTCGCATTAAAAAAAAAGAATCCATCAGAGTAGATAAGGTGAAGCAGGAGGCTATGCTATCAGCCCCTTTAAGTCTATAGCATGTTCCTGGGTGTGTAGCCTTGAATACTGCCGGTATCTTCCTTACAATGTGGTGAAGCTAGACCGTGCTGGCACCGTAACCTCTGCCACACAGACAGAGGCACATTTGTACGCAGACCTAGTAGACACTTTCTATAAAATTACTACGTGTCTTTGAGCAGTTAGCCTCTCAGATACAAGGCAGGGGTTCACGACTATGACTAACCGTAACATCCCACGTGTTGACGCTGAAACCGACTTCAAACCCACGTTCATGAGGATTGTGGATGGTGAAGGCGCCCGCAGGCGTAAAACACGTTTCGTCTCTCCTTATAATACTGTGGAAAAGGAAATCATCTGCAGCATTATGATAAAACGAACCATAAAGCTGCATCCGAAGTGGATGATAGTCTCGAAACATATGTGCTCTTCATTAGTAGTGGTATGGAAGCAGCTGACAGTAATGAAGTAACTAGAGGATCGTTGATTGTTGAAGACGACATATCCCCGTTGTGCCATCACATTCATACGGTATGCTGAATATGTATGTAAGGGGACAGTTGGTGAGGTAATTCTCGTTTTCTCCCGATATCACGTGAGTTTTCCAAGGCTATCGTTCCACAGCCGCAGTTGTTGCACCGTCATTGGCTGGCATCTGTACATTCCGCGGGCGACCTGCTTTTACACTTCCTGTCGCCAAGCACATTAGCGTTTGTGTATGAAGACCAGAATAATGTAATGAGAATTCCCGCGCATCAGTATTATTAACTCGACTGTTGGTGACACGAAGAGATGAGTGCATGATGCAGTATTCGTCATTGTTACGGGCGTTCGCAAAATTGCGAAAAGCGACTATTAGCTTCCCTCATATCTGTCCGTCCGTCCGCATGGAATTCGCTCCCACTGGACGATTTTCTTGAAGTATGATAAATGAGTGTTTTTCGAATATCTGTCTAGAACATTTAAGTTTCAGTACAACCGTACAAGAATAACGAGTACTTTACTTGAAGCCCAATATACATTTTGATCCTATCTCGCCCATTTCTTCTTGGAATCAGAAATGCTTCAGACGAAAGTTGCAGAGAAAATTGAAACACGCATTTTATGTTTAATAACTTTCTTATTCTAAAATCGTGCCCTTTGTGAGATGACGAGGAAAAATATTGTAGAGCCGGGCAGGCAGCAGATGACAGTACGGCGCATGCCCATTGCATGCTGGAAACCTAAGGCTACAAGCACACACTCAGTGTATGTAATAATTATTGCTTTACCAATGCAACAATGGTTGCACGAATGCGCCTCAATGTTACGTTATACTTGCATTGCCGGTTTTTTTAATCCACGATCATTCGACCACAAGTTTGCCCTACACCGTGTCTTGAGTAGGCCAAACAACGCGCGTTAGCGTCATGAGAAATAACACTGCTGAGAAGTGTTATTCATTTTTGACAGTGAAGTGTATTTCGTCTCAGGACATACAATGTATAATATTTCTGACTCCTCTTTTAACAAGAAATCACACTCTGTGCACGAATTCTCTTCACTCCAGTTGAATAAAGAGAGACCAACTTGATGTCACTTGCTTTATTATTTCATTATTTAATGCTCAACATGTTTCGGATGCTAATACATCCATCCTCAGGAGCTTGCGACTTTTTTGTTGAGTTATTTCATGGATTTTATTGCTCTGTAAGGATAGAGGTTTTTGCATTAGCGTACTTATTTAGTGGCGAGCGTTTAGTTGTGACGTGTGTGGTTGTTTTAGAAAGCGTGTTTCTGCAAATATTGGATGCTGCGGATTCTTATGGTTATTGAGTTTTCTTTGTGTGTAGTATGTTTTTTGATCATGTTTCCTGAATATATTCTGATGTCGTGTATATGAGCTTACACATACGTGGTTCGATGTGTGTTGGTGTTACGTTGTGGTTTGGCTGAAATAACTCAACGAATAAGTCGCAAGCTCCTGACGATGGATGTATTAACATCCGAAACATGCTGAGCATTAAATAATGAAATAATAAAGCAAGTGACATCAAGTTGGTCTCTCTTTATTCAACTATACAGATGATGCACGGCACAATAAACATAAGATTCTCTTCACGCGCTGTGCTCGTATACATACCGTAAACGTCTGCAACCTATATAATGGCGTAAGCTGTGATCCCAAAGGATACGTGACTTAACACTTCAGTACAGGCTAAACTCATTTCACTGGCAGAGCAGAAGGCCATTGATTGAAGTAATAGCGTACTTCTAGCGGTCCTTGTTGCTAGTTAGTTGAGCTTACACGAATGAAGTAGCTTCTGTCATCAATCACTAACATTGTCGCGAAACTGGATTAGTTCAGCCAGGTACCGTCGGTTTTGAGTTTTAATATTATCTTGTTCAAATGATGGCGTGTTTAAATTCTAACCTCGTACAGTAAATATTCCGACGTTTCGGAGGAAGGTGCTACCTATATTTTCAAGGTGACTAAATCTGGTTTATAATCCACTTGAGCCATTTATAGTTACCCTGAAAACTGAGGCGGTACTTTCCTTATAAACATTGGAACAAAACTTCGCTGCGCGGTCTAAAGAACCCCGGAAATTAAGGAATAAGGTTCTAATGTAAATTTAAACCTAATTTGCAGGGCAGCTATATAATGGACCAGGGGTCATTCTAGATGTAAAGCAGAGCGGAGAAATGACCTATAAGATGCAAACTTAAATCTGTATCCGAGTATCAAGTCATACAAGGGTGTGGGAAAATGCAGGTAACCATCCACGCGTTCGTAACCTCGTCCCTATGCAAAAGTGATGGATTACGGCCAGTCTGTGGGTGCTGTGTCTCAGGGGAAATAATGCTGCGGGAAACGGAAGGATAGAAGTAGGTCGTGCCAAAGAGGTCTGGGCGTCTTAGCGAAGAGAAAATCATATTCATGCAAGCCCTTTGCAGGAATCGGCTGGACTTTAGGTTAGTCGTTCACTTCCATGTCTGAACTATCTCGGCATACCGTCATAGTGCTGATCTTGAAAATGTAGCTTTCTGAATCAGCGTCCTTCCAAGTGTCAGATAAGGATATCAAGATTTCAACTTTTAAGACAGAGGATTCGATTAGGGTCTGCACAGCCCTGGCTATAGCAAATCAGAGGGCACGGTCCTGGATGCGTAATGTGGAATAATGTTCGTGTCTATGATAATAATAATGCAATTGATGTGGACCGCGGACAGTAGGGTTTTTGGAGAATGTGTTACGTGTTTTTGTGTGTTGGAGCATTGTTCCACGCAGCTACTTAATTTAGAGTTGCAACAAACGGCAACACAAAGTCGTGTGACTCGTTCCCAAGGCGACGTTAGGTCACAGCTTCTTGTGGGGAAGGGGATGGAAAGGTGGCGCAAAAAAAAAAACAGCTGATTTTCGCACGTTTGGATTTCTCTTCGCAACTTAGGTCAGTCTGCCTGTTGCTTGCATTCAGTCAGAATAAAATGTATGTAATTTGAATGTTTCAACTTGAATTTGTCGGAGGGAACGCAGCTGCTGTAAATTCAATGCGTTCAGTCTATCAAGGCACAGCGAACTCTAGAGAAGCCATGCGTTCTAATCAGAACGATTTTAACCTGCGAAGCGCGACAGAAACTAAGTGTTCATTATGATAAAGTAGTAAATACAGGCAAGGCTAAATGTGTCGTGTGCTGAATTACCACGCCATAAAGACATATGTGAGACAGGAGTTACATAGCTCATCGCATTCTTCACCTCACCATTCGATGGCGATGAGTTGTCTACTTCAGGTTTCTGTCTTATTATTACAGGGAAATAGAGCCTCCAGTACTGATTGAATGCAGCGTGTAGTGTGGGGCGGTACAAGGCCTGTCTGGGCGCTTCGGGTAACAGAAAAAAAATCAAAGGCCGCTCCCAGGAATGGAATGGCATGCACCCCGTAGCGTTATCACTTTGCCGACTGAACCATACCGGCCGGTTATGGTAAAGGTAAAGTGATCTCGTTACAGGCCCGTTGTGGCCCAGAGGGTGGGTAGAGGTATAGCTCTACTCTTCCATGACCGCGGCACTAGAAGGGGGTGAGTGTTCAGCAGCACGCCCTGGCCGCACCATTCGTATGGAACAACTTGGCTGCCACTAGATGGATTTTCATGAATATTAAAATGTGATTTTTTGTTTTTGAAAATCTGTTGAAAATTTTCAAGTTTCATTCAAATCTGACAATAATAATGGGTGCTTCACATGAAAAGTTCATTTATGATATCTTGCTGAATTCTTATTACACTGAGAAATGTTTCAGACACGTCCAGTCCGTAGCCAGTCGCTATACCGACTGAGCTACCCGGCCCACCGGCTGGGTATGGTAGCATATTGTTATTAGTACGACGTATGTAGAACAGTAGTCAGAAAAAGTAGACGGAAGACGCCACTTGGTAGATGTAAGTGTAGATGGGAGGGTATTTATTAAGCTTTAGTTGGATCTTAAAATGATTCATAACCATTTCTTGTTTAAAGTATAACTGTTGGTTATCTTATTCGACATAATTTATTCTATGCAGATGGGAAAATATTAAGCTAGGCTATTTGTCGAACTCGGGCCCATTCGTACTGCAACTGCAACAGTTTGTTCTTTATTACAACCTACTTCAGGAACTCCCTGTACATCAGAACCACTCAAAGTAAAGCAATGCAAACAAGCAGTCGTGTAGTGCGCTTCTATGCTTAGCCTTTAGTTCCTGAAAAGAAGATCGGTTTATGTTTACTAATAAATTCCGAATCAGTTAATGGATAATCCAGGGGAAGGGCGAGGAACCTGCAGTAAACCTCACGCTACCGAGGGCTATCGCGAAGTATTGCTTATCGAAAGATGCTGATACTTTACGACAGAATTCCTTTAGCCACATCATCCATTCTGCCACACTAACAGGAAGGAGCATATTTCCTAGGCACGTTTGATTTTGCAGTAATGGATCTGATTTGTATTTTTTGAAGGGACCGGTTCAGATCTCGGCTGGGACATCGGCTATCATGACCAAATTTTCTGTGGTTTCTGTGAGTCTTTAAGACATATTGCTTTAATATTTGGAAGTATGTCACTACCGCTTCCTTCCCATTCCTTTCCAAGGTGCTTTTCAATAGTCATCTAAACATCTGAGGCTGTGTGGATCGACAGTTACTAACAGTGTCGTTAAACGCACAAGAACGAATCGAAATAGGACAGCAGTGGCCATGCAAACACATTTTATGTTTCTATGTCAAATATTTACTTTTCTCAGATAAGCATATATAAACTTAATCTTTCAACTTCATGACGTCATACGCTGTTTCAGTCACTATTTTATGAGGCTGGATTACTAAACGGGTAAAGGACTTTTGGTCTGAAAACCTCGATGAAGGTGACCTTGGCTCAGACGGTTGCGAAGAGGTGAAATGAACTGAGCTGGTTGAAACGGATGGAAGACGGACTTTTGTTGCGCCTGTGAAGCACCTGGTTCCGTAAATGAGGCCACTCGATGTATCATTAATTGCTCAACAAGTACTCTGTGCTCTAAAATAAACGAACTACATGGAGCATAGTATACAGATTGTCAAAAGTTTCCCCGCATTTTATAGAATCCTGAGGTTCATTACCCGTTCATAAAAGCCTACCTCCTTTCCCTATCCATAGCCCCCCTTCCCCACAATTCTACTTATTTCATCTTCATTTTAAGTCACTCTTGTATCTGCGCTTGGATCTTCAAAATGGTCTCTTTCCTTCCGGTTTCCAAGCCAAAATTCTGTATGCGGTTCATTGTACCTTTCACGCGCCATATTTCCCCCCTCTCTCATCCTCCTTGACGTTATGGCTGATATTATATTATGATGAGTACAAGTAATAAATCTCCTTATGCCGTTTTCTCCAACCTCCTATCATACTTCGTCCTTCCTAAGACCAAATACCCTCCTCACCACCTCATTCTTCAGTACCTGCGCTCCGTGTAATTAACCCTTTACAGTCGAAGCGCAGACAGCTTTACTTAAAGACACAGTTCGTACCGCGCAGTAAACACTTTTCAACTTGGTTATAAACACCAATCAGTTTATGCTGTAAGCGGCACAAGTCGCTGTTTGTTCTCAGATAAATACAAAACACATAAATACAGCGTGGGCAGAGCGCACAATTCATGAATGTTAAACATGTAGGTGAGTCACGTAACTATCAGACTTACAAGGTTAATGTGCCAAATATATTTGCCATATCTTAATTTAATAAAAATTCTCATTATTGCCTTCCTATTTTCGTGCTTTTTATAAGCTGTTATTATGATGTACACCGGTTTGCACGTTTCGTCGCATTTAATAAATGAGCCAGCCTCAAATTATTAAATGAAACAGTTTTTCTCAGTAAATGATGTAATTTATTTATGGAACCCCTTTCATCATGATGAGTTCATTTAACCCCACAGTAAATTGGCAGCCCTGACTGAACGAAACGGTGCGTGATATTTCTGTTTTAGTAGGAATTCGTAGTGCCAAATGCCGTCAAATGAGTTTTCAGAGGCTGCCACTGCTTTCAGTTCTGAGCAGAACAAATACATCAGACCCCTGTATGCGGTTCTCCATTTCTTGCCACAAATAAATAATTCCAGTCAGCCACTAAGGCTCTACTGCGCCATTCCGACTGCGAGAACCGCACCAAGGCGCCAGAGGGATCGAACTTTTAACGTATTTTCGATACAGATAATTGTTTTAGCCCTTCGAATGAGCTTCAGCACGGGTATATTTGAGGAGCTCATGATTTTGTGTCGTTTCTCGATGGTTAGTACGGTCATAAAAGCGGAGTAATCTGTTACATCCTTCAGAAACCCGTACCTGTAATAAGTTATTTCCGAACTTGCTAAATTTCGTAGTTAGTGCTTCCTGGAATGATCTTGAATTATTACTGTGCGAGCAAAGTGCAGCATTAACGTGGCTTTTTCTAGACCGCAGGTAGTAACGGATGCTGGTAACGGATTACTTGAGTTCCATTAGAATTTATTTTTTTGTTTTCCCATCGCTGATTCAGGATATTTATTGGTTTATATCTGAGACGGTTTGATTGAAGGGTAGGCTAGTCAACAGTCTCTATGTGCGGTGGGTAAGGTAGGAAGCATTGCTACACAATTCGTATGTGAAATGTTCATGGCAACCTGACAAAGAAGCAAATTACTGGCTATTATCTCTAACAAGAGAATAACATTTCTCTTCCAAAATACGAAGAACTTTCTACAAGAAAAACAGAAATATTTATTTCTTTGCTATCTTCATTCTTCCCTGTACATCTTGCGTCAACATTCTGCGCTTTTTACTTTGTTTTTGAAATTTATCGCCATTTTTAGGCCAAAGGTTTCACGAGCAAACGACTGTGTGATAAAAACTGCTGTTGGCGGAAGGGCGACTTGCAAGCAGCATCTAAAAACGTGTGACAAGTAACTAGCTGGAAATTCTCAAAGCAAATGCAGGTGGATAAGTCCTACAATTGACGCTGGTTACTGCAGACAAAGCTCAGATTAGCTGGGATTGTAGCAGGACCTTCAGCAAGCTTCTGAATTAATTCGTGGCTACGATCAATCCAAATCCTTCCTCAAAGTCTGCAATTCATGCGCCCGTCACTGTATGAAAAGTTTAAATTGGACTGCTTGTCGGAATTGATTTGCATGGATCGTGACAACCTAAAAGAGAGGCGTGCTGAGTGCCCTAGGTTATGTCTTTATGTTCAGAATATTTAGTGGTAAAGTGCCTGCTTTTCCTCAGTTCACCTGGGATGATACCTTTGAAAAAAGCCCACCGAATCTATGATTCCGTTCTGGGCGAGTCATATCAGGACAACTTACTAAATCACTCTTCACAAAACTTTCATTTCTTCATCACGAAATTTTTCCCTTCAGACCAAACTCTATCAGAGCAAATGTCGTTTCCGACATTTTCAGAACCTGTTGTATTATTCCGGTGGGCCCGGATAGCGCAGTCTTTATAGCGACTCGCTACGAACTGTACGGTCCGGGGATCGAATACCGGTGGGGGCGAGATTTTTCACACCCGTCCAGACCGGTCCTGGGCGTACCCAGCCTCCTGTACAATGAGTACCGGGTCTTTTTGCCGGGTGTAAAGCGGGCGGGGCATGGCGTTGACCACTCACCCCATTTAGCTCCAAGACTAAAGAAAGAGTAGAGCTATACCTCTCCCCCCTTCTGGGCCTTCGTGGACTGTTCTAGGGTGAACTTTATACCTTTAACTTTACCTACGTTGTTTTATTCCGTGCTTGTAGATGTGAAGTGTGTTGTGTATGTATAACAGCATAACCCTCTTACATAACATTTATCCCAAAACATGTCAACATTTATATGAGACTGGCAGCAAAGGAAATGTGACATTTAGTTCCTCCGTAACCACAACACATAACTTGCATCTTCGTTGTACAGATTTCTAATTCCGACTGCGCTTTTCTTATCTGCTCGGTAGGTCTTAGGCGCTGTCTGACGGCGTAAAATCCCAGTGACTGTCGTCTGTACCGACCGGTTTAACGCTGACGACTCAACATTTTTTACACTCAATGTACTTAAGTGTTCACTCCGATTCATACAAATACCAGCGATTACTCCTCTATACATCATTAAAAGGCCGGTTTTTGTAGTGGCAGCGTGCTCTTCTGTGTGAGCTGCGAACTGGATCTTTATATAGGGTATAAAGTTGATGAATGTTAGTCCTCAAAGAGTTAAATACACAGTTCGCAGCTTTACTGAAAAAGCGCTTAGGTCATTTGCATAGTTTACAATAAACGAGTAGAAGTTTCTTCATGTTTGCACCGCGCATCAATGACAATTAAACATTTTATTAGCCAACTAATGCACAATATATAATTCGTAGATACAAGTAAAATGATAAAATATTTAAAAGTGCTCAAACATGTTTCGGACCACAGAGTATCCATCATCAGGGAGCCTTGTACAGTGCTTGGCTAAACATTACTAGATTGGTTCTATCGTGTCCGTTGACGTGGACAAGGTCGGTATTATGGCAGCATATTGTGACCCGTTGTGTGTACACACACGCACAATGGGTCAGAATATGCTGCCATAACACCGACGCTGTCCATGTCAACGGACACGATAGAACCATTCTTGTAATTTTTAGCCAAGAACTGTACAAGGCTCCCTCGTGATGGATCCTCTGTGATCCGAAACATGTTTGAGCACTTTTAAATATTTTATAATTTCAATTGTATCTACAAATTATATATTGTGCATTAGTTTGATAGTAAAGTGCTTAAGAGTAGAAGTTTAATCTAGAGACACCAAATAATATTGTCGGATAGTTTATCGTATATCACTCTAGAATTTATTTATATACCCCTTTGTACCTGATTTCCTTCGGCACTGTAGCACTTCCGGTGGGCAATAACGATGGAAAGGCCCAGTTTTTACAAACGAGTGACTGTACCGGAAACTGGTAGAGCACCTAACTGTACCGTGGCTTCCGTTGTTTCCCAGCCACTGAGCTGTTCACCTGAGTCCTAGTAGCAAACATCGTTTCGTCTCGCGCTGAGCCAACTGCTCTGAGGGCTCAAGAATGGGCAAATGGACCAGCGGACCTTTGGACTGAAACTGTTGTCTCACAGCTCAGTGCATTTGGATATCCACCCACCACTCATATGGGGAAATGAAGTATGAATGGTAAGACCGCATGAGCACATATTGTCTGAGCGAGATACAAACCGCGGATTTCAGCAAAAGAAATAACAATGGTTGTAGCTCGTTTGACTAGTGGTGTCAGCAGTGATGACCAGTGACCCGTAGCATTTAGCCGTGTCTATGATAATTGACAGAAATCTGCAAGCTTCACTGGATCTTCGACTGGCGGTAGCCTGGTGTCCACTTCGTGGTCATTCCGGCGTCATCCCACATGTGACATTGTTCCAGTTGATAACGTTCGTTCACATCAACAGAATTCGCAATAAAATCCAACGGGTTACAAGGAAGTGTTTGTAGCTTTTCGACGAGAGAAGTTAGATTTATAGCCTATATGTTATCATGGAAACATAATTAACATAAAACCTTCATTTAAACAAAACACCACAAAGAAAAATATTTAATAGGCCAAGTTTTTATAACTGTTTGAGTATGTAACACTATCAGCTCTGAACCTGAATAGACATTTCTGCCATCTACAGGTGTTAAAGTAAATTAATTACTTGACAGTCTTCCAGCGACAGAGTACGGCTTTTCTTCCTGCTACAGTGCTTAGATAATGCATCACTTGGACTCTCAGATGTTGTTCCGTGACACAGCAGTGTATATCTTTCCTCAGACCTGCATTTGACAGATTGTGTGGGATGTTGTGCTACAACTTGTCAAGGCTACTAAGCGAATATGGACGTGTTTCATGTGAGTTACAAACCTGGTGATGCGAGTCTGAGACGTAGTACATTGTTTTTCCGTGAAGTGACGCGGAATTTGGAGGCTTCCTTCTGTTTAACAACGGTGTGACTTTGCACAGTTGGTGAAAATGTCGAACCTTCAAGATCTTCGAAACATCAGTGGGCCGTTCAAAGTAAGTTGTCTTTTCTTTTAAGCAGTAAGTAACACTGATAGATCTCAATTCTAAAGTGGATCGGATAGGCCAATCACGGCAACTAGTAAGATTTGAACATATCATAAATTCGAATGGAAAAAAAATAAAAGCGTACCTTATAACAGTCAGCAGTATCTGTTTGGAACTTCTAACATCTTTCGGTCCGTGTAGGACCGTCTGCAGGGAGACATACATATATTTTAAGCATTTTTAAGCATACGTGGAGGAACAAAAATATTCAAATAAGTGGATAACGTTAAAATGTAGTAACACATTTTGTGGCGGTTTTCCAGGTTAAATATTTTGCAAAGTACGCTGTGAATTGTCAAATATTTGACGACGTTTTCGTGTATTAAGTCTACAAGTCCTCAGTACACAGTCCACAGTGAGAATTTAAGGGAAATTAATTATAAAGATCCAGTCTAATATTATTCTCCTCTTTACGTCATCATAATTCGCGCGAGGAACAGTTCGGATTTCAACTCTTCAGTATTCTATGGCTCTTTTATACGCCTCCAGACCTTAACATTAAAAGCAGGCGCATTGTTAGCACAGACTGTATGTACGTTATTTGGATAATGCTCCAAATAAATA
>Ga0123357_10008960_pt1 | contig 12572 bp, 6 predicted proteins | sample TergutEmb28metaG_FD_89873 | JGI IMG/M metagenome (GOLD analysis project Ga0123357, IMG submission 89873) | Embiratermes neotenicus P4 segment gut microbial communities from Petit-Saut dam, French Guiana - Emb289 P4 | ecosystem: Host-associated > Arthropoda: Insects > Digestive system > Gut ... | reverse complement strand
TAGTTGAAGAATAAAAGACCAACTTGATGTCACTTGCTATTTTATTTCACTTCTTATGTGCTCAACATGTTTCAGACATTAATATATCCATCATCAGGAGCTTGTGACTATTCTGTTGAATTATCACATTAGTCGTATTGTTCTTGGTTCGATGTGCGTTGGAGTTTCGGTGTGGTTGGGTTGGAGTGGTATCCGTGTTGCGGGCTCTCAGCCTGCAACACGGATACCACACCTAAACTCCAACACACATCGAACCAAGAACAATACGACCAATGTGATAATTCAACAGTATAGTTGCAAGCTTCTGATGATGGATATATTAATGTCCAAAACATGTTGAGCACATAAGAAGTGAAATAGAATAGCAAATGACGTGAAGTTGGTCTTTTATTCTTCAAATATTACAGGGTTTTGTGTCTCCATATCATACTGTCCCTTACTGTTTCTCTTTGGGCACAGCTTTCCATGTTTAGTTTGAGGTAACTGTTTTTGTTTTCATATTGATCAGCGACTTTTTAATGTAACTTTGTGAATGGCGTTTACCAAAAGCATTAGCGTATTTCAGTTACTTTAAGAATGTGAGGTGTACCCTGTTTTGCTGTCTCCTGGACAAATCATTGTCTTGTTGCTGTTATCAGAACACTTTGAAACACGTTGTGCTTTCGTGGGTAATTGGATATTCTTTATTCAGTTCTCTGACTTCGTACAGGAACACTGTGACCATCCTATAGATGATTACAGCATTTCTGACACCAAGGCATTGAATTGAGCATGTTGTTTCATTGCTGAAAAAGAATTATTGAAGGTCATTGGACTTCAACTGATGCTATTATGTTACTTTATTCCAGTGGCCTAGTTGACAATTCCTGATAATTATGGCATGTAGAGGTTGAAGAATGTGAGGGACTTGATGTTATTTGTTTAGCAACTTCATAATCTTTACATATTTTGACCTGTTTATGAATTGTATGAGAGTGCAACTATTTCTGCTGATAGTTTTTGGATCTGACAAATTGTGTGTGATATTGTTTAAAACTGAATATGTCCTGGATTAAATAGAAGAGATTTTAATTGGGAGTTTTTAAAATTAATTGTGTCTCCCAGGAATGTAATACCATATAATGTGGCATATCATTATTCTGAAATTTTTTCACAGTGTATTTGTCAGGTGGTTTGTTGTGCTTCTTTCCAGTGGATTTTAAAATTAAATGGACTGAGATGATTGGGCAGATAATTGCCTTTTGCTTTGCAGTGGCACCAACTTGTGTCCAGTATTCGCCGAAGCCGCACTTGCTAATTAGCCCTAAATATGTAGTGAATGGAATCATTGTATTATTTCCATCAAATAACAAGCTAAAAATTTAGAACTAATGTTTGAAGCTTTGATTGTTTCTCAGTTGTGTGGATTTCTAATCATGTAATAGAATTGTTGAAAGAAATGATTGTGAACTTAATTTTATTCTTGTCATAAGTTTTGTGTGCACAAGGTTTAATACACCTTGCTGTGTGGTTGAATTAATGTTATTTTAAAAGTGTAATCTTTGCTCAAAATTGCCCTTTTTTTTTAAATTTATTTACAGTACATATTAGTATTAGATATTGAATGTCATGTTGGCTATAATTTGCTGTTTCTTGAGTCCTGAAATAATGGTTTAAGTTTTAAAAGTAATTGTATGTTTAAATATTTCACTCTGTTGGTCATTATCATGAAACTTTTCATGTTCTTCCAAAGATAATCCCACTGAAGTAATGAATTAAATTACTAGTTGTGTCAGCATACATAGTGTTTTATATTTTTAATGCTCCACCCTACTCTTTTCCACATTGCATAACATTTACACTGATGTACTACCATATTGTGTAGTGCAACATTTGCACCGATTGTCTAATCATGCAGCACGTATGACACATATTGTCTAATAGACCACAATTACTCCTTCCAGAATCTTATCAGTGACTGCTAAATGTAGAATAGTAGTGAAAACCTGCAGCCTGTGTGAGTTTTCGAACACATTATGCTACCCTGCGAGAAGAAGGGACAACTTTTTGAGTAACTTGGAGAAATTTGCATACATGGTTAAATTTTGTGAACAGTATTTCAGTTGTAACAGGCTTTGTATGTATTGCATGGGAACATGTTAGAAACTTGCAAACCTTTGACAGTGGGACAAGTGAAGAAAATACAGAGTGGTTAGGTCCAGCATCCCTCATACTCTGTCAATTGGAAGTATGTTTCAGTAGTACAAGTGTATTTCAGTCAGTTTTGTAGGTAGAAGTCTGTGTATTTCTTTAAAATCATTATCAACGACATAGAAAATGCAGCCTGTCGTTGATTCTTTTCCATTCTTCAAAAATAATGTGACTGCTGTGTTAACTTTTAGTGAAATAATTCATTCATTCATTAGTATTCAGCCTTGAAGGCCTGGCTTGGAAGGAACCAGAGCCCAGTCATGTGACCGGTGTGGCTCTGGCACACTGCATCCTGGGCACGTTCTTGGAGGTAGTTTGCCATTGCTTTCCCCTGCCTTTAGACGTTCCCACTTTAGCCGCCAGGTGCCTCCATCCACAATGATGTGAGAGATCCTAGCAGCGAGAGGTGGAACTGTAGGCGAGAAAGATGTCTGGTAGTAATTTTGCCTAAATTCCGACTTCCATGTAAATTTAGGGATCTTTTACATGCCGCAAATCTACGACATGGGACCGACAGCTTTACTTCCCCTCCGAAGGAAGGCGTGCTGAGGATTTTTTTGCCCTAAAAATCCGACGGCTTCGGCCGGGTTTGAACCCACAAACTTGGGTACTAAAGACCAGCACACTACCGCTAGACCACTGAAGCCACAGTGAAATAATACTAATAATTAATTATTAGTAAAACCTTAAGAAAACTGTAGAAATTAGACACAGCTCTTCATTTAGTAACCCTTCCATACTGAGAACAAGAGAAGTATAATTTTTATAGAATTAGGATTGAACAGAGAACTTGGACAGTCAAAATGCTATATGCAGATCTCCTTCCTTGCACAAATTCTTATTATTTCAGAATACAAAATTCCTGAATTCAAATGACAAACCGTACTTTTGAGGCGTATACCATTCTTGTGTGCACAGTCAATCAGTTGGTTCCATGCAGTTCCAAGTATTTCCTTATTTTGAAAATGTTGAATACAGCTGAATAGGGCTTTAGTATAATTTATAGACTGTTAGAATGAAACCTGACGTATTGCAGCAAAATTATTTTAATCCATCATCTTACAATTAGGAAGTCCTGACAATCTGTATGTACATTAACTGTTGTGGTATCTCCTGAATTCTTGTCTGCTACTCGTTGTTTAGCCATGAAGAATCCATAAAGCACAGAAGAGGACCCTAATGACCCTGAACCATATCCAAATGGACTATTCCTCTGATCATTTGTGAATCTGAAGTATAGGAGCAGTAAGAACTAGGTTAGTATAGGTACTGTCTCGTAATCCAGAATAACTGACAATCTGGCATCTGTCCAGCCTCTGGTTGTCAGATGTTAAAAGAATTTGCAGTATTTTTTAAATATTTCAACTACTAATAACGTTTCCTGATAAAGTTTTTCACTACACTGTTTGATTTGTAGAATGCTTATGAATGCCTTCCATATACACAGTGGTGCAAAAAGAACGCATTTTTTTAAAAAATAATTGTAACTTTTTTTATTTTCAATATAAAAAAATTATGTTAACATGAAAACAACCTGTAATAAATGCAGTTTTGATTACTTACATTGATTACTCAATTACGGAAAATTATATCAGAAAGATGGCGTCCTTCTTACCGTACACATGTCCGGAGCCTCTCCACACATTTACTAACATTTCTTGTGGCACAGTTGCAATTTCTTCACGAATGGAAACTCAAATCGTCGACTACATGGTTTTCGAACTTTTGATTTGAGGTAGCCCCAAAGAAAGAAACTCTCCTGACTATTACCCATTTCAAAAACATGCATTCTTTTTGCACCACCCTGTGTTTTACTTGCTGGTTTGTATGTGCCATGACTGTCGGTCCATCTGCAGAATAATAGTTGAACATGGAGCTGTCAGCTGCTTGTAGACCATGTAGTAAGTTATTTTGTGGTAGCTACAAAACTAAGTTCTGGCTTTATTAAATTCAATACTTGGAGATCAGAGGATAATATTAAAATTTATCTTGAAGGAATGAATGTAAGGGTGTGAACTAGATTCATCTGTTTCAAGAGTCCAACAAGTGATGGCCTCTTGTGAACATGGTAATGAACCTTCAGGTTTCATGAAATGCAGGGAAATTCTTGTCTAGCTGAGAAACATTTCACTTGACAAGAAGGTTTCTGCTTCATGCAAGTGGTTTGTTGTTGTCTCTGGCATCTTCATGAAGGCCATTCAATTGTCCATGATAAACAATTGATTTTTAGTCAGTCCTTAGTAAATTTGTTGAAATTTACTGAAGTTTTCAAATTTCATGAGTAAATAAGTCACACAGACTCCAGAAAAGTGATTAAAAACATTGGAATTTTAGTGCTACCATTGCTGGAACAAAGCTATTCAATGAATTTGATTAAGTTGTACCTTCCTGGCAGTGAGTTTAAATGAAGGATCCTGCAGTACTCTCAAATGAATTTTGAACTTGGCTGCCTTTGAACAAATGGATTTCAAGTGAAATGTTTTCATCCAGATTCCTGCAAGGGCCCACACTCTCACAATGATATGAGAAACATTCTTTCATAGTCCTGATGTTGTTGATATGTAAATGTCACAGATGATATTCCTATGAAATATCTGTTGGTGTTAGTGTATTGTTACTGTTCTCTTGCCACATTGTTGCTAGGCATTAAACCAGCACATAAATTCAGTGACAGGAATGATAACATACGTGAGTACCAAGGTCCAGTTTCAAACTGAATGCAGTAAATGTCATTATTATTCATGCTATAATCCAGGCTTATGTATAGCAGTAGGTAAAACAGAATTAGACAAGAGAGATATGAATGATTGTTCCCCTAAAACAAGACAGGCAATGTACATATAACGTAACCTCGAGGCATGTTGGTGCACCCATTGTTGCAGTGGAAGAGCAATAAATATTATGGATTCTGAGTGTGTGTAGCGTTAAGTATCCAGCAGGAAATGTGCATGCACCATACATATGACCGGCTGTACAATATTTATCCACGTTATCTCATAAACGGCTCGATTTTCGGAAAAAAAGTTATTTAACGTGTGATGTGTGTTTTGAGTTTTTCTACATCTTTTGTCTGAAACATTTCTCATTCTAAGCAGAAATGAGCGAGATATGATAAAAAATGTATATTGGTCTTCATGTAAACTGCCCTTTACCCATTACTGTTGTCCGATTTTAATGAAAGTTGAATTTATGCGACAGATTTTCGAAAAATATTCAAATTTTAGGTGTCATGAAAATCCGTCCAGAGGGAGCTGAGTTTTTGCACGGGGGCGGACGGACAGATGGACAGACAGACATGACGAAGCTAGCAGTAGCTTTTCGCAATTCTGCGAAGAAGCCTAAAATTGTAGCGTCCAGCGTGCTGTATTTTTATATGCAGGAAATGTCATTAATTTGAATTTCCCTCCCCTGTTGTTCGTCCAGCTCGGATCATCTAGTGTGTGTGGGGCTCTGATCCATGGTGTGGGGTAATACGGTATTAATCTGTGCGTGGGCTGTATGTTCAGCTGTTTATTCTGTCTGCTCAAATCTAATGGTGTGTGACGTCTGGTAGAAATGTTGGTGTGAAAACGTATTTTTCGGGACCAGCAGATGCACAAAAGAAGGTTGAGTGTTCTTCTTTAAGAAAAAGCACTGACAGGAAGGTGAAGACGAGTAATTGCCACTGCTAGTACTCAGTATGTATAGCAGAATACCGGAACAAATCTTTTAATCCAGCTGTTTACGACAGTTACAGTCGCTTTTATGACCGCTTTGGTGGAGGTGGTGGTAGTTGTAAAAAATTAAGAATCTGATATGATTTAAATTCATTCTTCACGGGGATGTGGGAGAGTATGTTAAGATATATTTAATTAAGGGTACAGAACGACAATGCCGTTTTCGTAATTATTCATGACGAAAAAATTAATTTGTATGGATGTTACAGTTCCTTCTGAAATCAGTTGGTATATAAGGAAATTGTTGTTTGACTGCGTTGTAAAGGAAGAAGATAGTCGTGACCAACACTGTGTCAGAATAAATAGCAGAACATAAATATTAAGATCTGTATATGAAACTGGTAATTGCATAAATCACTTCTGTAAGAACCTGCCAGACAGGAAACATGATGTTGGGTGCGATGAATTAAGTGACATAAGCATCACATATTAAACTACATGCGTCTGGATACTCATAATTTTTGTGGTTTTTACCTGTAACAAATTTATACCAACGTGTGTTCTGGTATTGTTTTGAGGTGTAAGTGTAGGAAGCCCAGAACTCACAGCATTAAACTTTAGATCAGTAGATATGAGTGTAGCATGTTAGGTGTATATTTATTTTATAGGCTAAGGTTTTGTGCGTCCTGGGTGCAGTTTGAACTGTAGTTTATATTATGTTCTGCAGATGGAACTTAAGTTCCTGTATGTCTGTGGTTGAAGCAGTATAATCCTCCAAAACATTGGTAACCATACACCACAGCAAGGTGTCAGAATGTAGGGGCCATCTGAAAATTCTAGGCACTATGGTACAAAGCGAAGTCATGTGGACAATTTGACTCCAGGATTTATGCACCCAAGATGTAGAGGATCATAATATGAATCTTCACTGAGCATTGAGCTTTACATTCACTGCCTTTAATAAGATTAAATTTTTTTGGATGTATATCAAATCTGTAAATTTATCTTTGTATAGTTTAAAGTTGCATCTCTGCTATTATTATTTTTTATCAATCATTGTGGTCCATGTGTGGTTGTCAAGTGAATATGTTGTCAGTTTTATCAAGATAAAATTTGATTCAGTATGACAGTTACTTTGAATGTTATTAGGGAATTTGAGACAACTGTTTGGCTGGTTTCTTTTTACAAACCTACATAACGTACATATATATATACATACATACATACATGCATATGTACATATATTCCATGGATCCATAAATATGTCACAAAGACAGTAGGATGTGGTACGTGTCATAAATACACAAACATACACAATTTTTACAGTGTAAAATAGTATAAACATTTTACAAAACAGTATTATAGATCATCTTTACTCATAAAAATTCCTCTACAGAGTAATAGGGGTGTGTACTTAAGCGTTTTCATAAGGTTTTGAGGTGAGACATCCTCGTTGTGTTAATCAGGTCACAAATATGGCAGATGTACAGTCAAAACACAACTATATTTATTATAGCTCTAGGTGGTACACTAGCTATCAACAACTACATGTTTCGGCCTCTCTATTGGTAATCTTCAGGTTGTACTCCTTCTTGTTATAAAGTAACTATACAGTATACAATATGTCTGTTGCTGATGACGAGATCTCGTTCACAAAATTTTTTGTAGCATGGACTAACATTAGTTCTAGTGATAAAGATACAAAGTGCTCTTGATAACAGTGTTCAGAGTAATGCAACTTGGCTGCAATTGGGTTGTGGACCTGGACCAATGTGTGTGGTGCCCACCAGGGGTGTGAATTGGATACACTGCATTCTGCATTTTTCCATAATGAGGTGGTAGACAGACATTGTCGTGGTGGATAATTCATGGCCGTTATACCGTGGAGGAAGAGCTCCACAGATGAGGTAGGGCTTATAGCTGTACGCGGTTGAGTTGTAGAATTCCTTTGTGCGGATTGAATTACTTCCAGTTGTAAATGTATTAATATATTAGTGTTGAGGGAAGCCCCTCTTTTGGCGGTTTCAGTTTTGTTACTGTGAAATATAATTAGAACAGTGTATTGGCCTTGAGAATGATATGAAATGAAGTTCATTCTAGATATCGTGTGAACCCAGTAAGATAATACGCGTTATATAGATGCTGGTATGGTTGGTGCTAATGATGGTGTTTAGAACCATTGTATGTACAGCTTTTGGTTTATCAGCATCCACATTTCACTATTGAATTCAACTACATCACAGTGTGGATCCAAACTGTCACTTTTGGTGTGTAGAGATGGTTTGTGTGTGTGTGTAGGCACTAATTTTTTGAGGTGGTCTGGTTTCTTATGTGGATGTAGTGCCTTGTGTTGTTGGAGTATTTGTGGTATTGACCTCATGAGGGAAGTGGAGGGTGGGAGGGGGGGTTATGGATGATGGGTTTTTAGGAGGGTGTCAAAGATCACAATCTTTGACACCCTCCTAAAAACCCACCCACAAGAATTTATGTTAGTCCATGCTACAGAATTTTGTTAATGAGATCTCGTCATCATCAACGGACACGTTGTATATCGCATAGTTACTTTATAACAAGAAGGAGTACAACCTGAATATTGCCAATATAGAGGCCAAAACATGTAGTTGTTGATAGCTAATTACCACCTAGAGCTACAATAAATATAGTTGTATTTTGATAGTATGTCTGCCATATTTGTGATTCTTAAGGCTGCTGTAAATTTTGCCTTGTCATTCTGGAGGATTGTCAGACTATGTTGTAACTGCTGAAAATTTTTATGCCTGCATAAAATGTATTTTTTTTTTTAAACAAGACATTTTGGCATTTATTCTATGAAGATGTTGCTTATTCCTTGTATTAATATTGTGTGTAGATGAATTTGTTTAATACTTTTCTTGATTTCTGATAATGAAGTTCATTAAGGAAAGTATATGTTGGCATTAAACAGGAAGAATCTCGGACTGTTTAAATAGACTTCTACATGAAGTTCTGGGTTGTGCACCAGCCATAACTCTGATAATTTTCTTTTGTAAAGTGAAAATGTTCCCACTTTTGGAAGAGTTACCCCAAACAGTTAATTCATATTTTATAATAGAATGAAGATACACACAGTAAATTGATTTAAAAGTGTTAATATTACTGATATGGATCAGTAACCTAATGGCATAACATGCTCCACTTACCTTAGGAATCATTTATTCAGTATGGTTCTTCCAGTTTAGATGGCTATGAATTTGTGAACCAACAACTTTTGTATTTATCATCCGTTATATTTATATACTTGTTTTTGGGAGTCTCAACCTCCTGGAAGCCTCAGGGCCTGTCCAGGCCTGTAATGGGATTGCTTTACCTTTTTTACTTTAATATATACTTCTTTTTATAACCAATATGTAATGTAGAATGTGATGCATTCTTTGTTATGAATTTAACTATATTTGTTTTATCTACATTTAGAACTAATGTACTAGCAGCAAACAATTTAATCATATGAGAGAGAACTGAATTTGACACTGAACAAAAATCTTCGAAATGTTTGCTTGAAATTATGACGCTACTGTCATCAGCAAATAATATCAGTTCTGATATTCTATAGGCTGTACACTTTTACAAGATGGTAGGTCAATTTTCTGCACAGAATTAAATTATCACCTTGTTACAGTGTACAGCCTGTAGATGACTGCACTTCAGTTGAAACATGTAGCTGGTTAATGTGAATATATACTTATCAACTGTAATTAAGTTTCCTTTTATTTTAGGAAGGAAGTCCTAAGAAGTGCAGTACAATATGGTCTGCAGGATATACTGGTAATTTTTCCTTTATTATTGTCATTGTATTGTACAGGTCCTGTTGTATAATCTCAGTGAGCATGGCAGCATTATCACATAGAAAACCTGCATATGCTGGGACATCCTGTACCACCTACTGTGCTCAGTAAGCCACAAAAGAGGCGCGTGAAAAGACTGCTTGCTTGAAAATAAATTAAAAGAGTATTTGTGTGGTGTTGTAATGCAGTTCTAAATTAACTTTTTTGGGGAACAGCCAGTTCACGGATGTTTGTCTTGTGGAAGATAATGCTGTGTAGTAGATATCAAATTACCATTGTTCTGGATAAATGTTCTGCTCTAATCTTTAGAGAAGAATAAGTCAGAAGTGAATAAAAGTAGCTCTGATACAGAGAGTGTATTTTCTGTTTTTGGCTTACTCTTCATCACATTTTTTTTTTAAACTCTTTGTACCTCTGTACCAAAGTACATGGTGTTGCATCCCAGAGGATGGCTGACTTCATGGTCAGTGCCATGAGAACCTTAAATATCGCAGCAAGCCCCTGATCTGTACACAATCTGAAACATTTTATATTTTCTTATTGATTAGTTGTGTTTTTTATTTATGTTCGGAGAAACTGTGGAATTGAATAAAACATGACAGATGTTTGAAGCTAAAATGAATCCATAAAGTATTCAAATGTTTATTTATGAACAAAAAGTGTAATATGATTATTTGTTAATTTTAATTCTATTTCAGAGCCTTGTTTACTATTTTTTCAGGTGTTCATAATAGAAATGCCAAGAAGTTGAAAGCATATTCTTTATGTACATGTTAAAATGTCTTCACCTAGCAAAATTCAACAATTGTGGGAACTTTTTATCCAGGCAGAGCATTCATCTTATGAGGTGAGTAGAGTCTACCAATGTACCCTTTAAAACAAAGTATTTATCACAATACTCCAGTGAGGTGAATGCAAGACAGGTGGTGGGTAGAACTGGAGAACATTGACCGTTTTGTTCTTTATTTAGGTGGAATACACTGAGCGTTATTGTACTAACAGCAGTGCTAAGAGTTTTCCAAAAATCATGTAGATTTTTTCAGTGTACATTGTACATGCAGACTGGCTTTTGTAATTTGCTCTATCCTATCTTTGTTGTGTGGTAGGATATGTACCACTCACTGTAATGTTTGAAAACTATGCATTTTGTGCATAGGATGTTTCGTATGAATTTTACAATAAAGATTACTTTCCTAAACAGCATTAATCTGTTGATATTTGTAATTGAGACACATTGTGTATATTTTTAATTGTTATGTCTTTCACCAAAAAGAAAGATGCAACTTGTGTGTTCTACTACATAAGAACACCACCTTGCCGGTTTTCCCTAAGTGATGAGTTTGTACTACCCAGAAAATATTGGAGGGAGGGAGGGGTGGGGGCTCCATCTAATTTGGGATTTCCGTATATGGTGGTTCCTACTGGATAGAGAACATGTTTTGTCATTTTTGTATGAGTGATGGGTGTGTCGTGGTAGAAAACAGTGGAGTTTCTCTGTTCAGGAATGTTACTGGTTGGAGTTTTCCCTGAACAGAGCTAAGTGCTGTAGTTTTGATGTTTGGGCAGGCAGTCCCTAGTTTTCAAAATGCAAAAATTCATGTTTTTTTGGTGTCTCTTGAAGAGGAACATTTCTCTTTGTTTTGCTGAGTTGTTTTATGACATGCCATTTTGGAGAAAGGAGAGATGGACAGACACTTGGTTATTACTATGTATAGAATGCTCATATTTAAAGGGTCATTTAAACTCTAATTTTGGTAAAAACTTCTTTGTTTTAGAGTTGGTTGCTGGGTATAGGTTACCCAGCCAGTGAGTTCTAATGAAAGAAGAAGGAATAGAAAGAAAGAAAGAATATTCAGTGTCTGTAGTTGTTTTCAGTTCATCTGTATGTACCACATACTAACAGTGAATGTTAATTGTTTTCAGAAACAAACATGGCTGGATATTTTCCTCGCAGAATTTTTGGCTCAAATAAAAGAAGGCAAAACCGTTGAAGAGATATTGTCATTTTGGTGGGTATAATGATATTTCATTCATCAGATATTTTAAACTTTACCATATATGTCATTTATGTCAGGAACATGCAGTATCCGTGGTTTTAGGTTTGGACTAACTTGATCTTTTTAAATTTCACTTTTCAGGCTTACTGTAAGTTCCTGTTCATAGATAATGCACCTCTTCTTTGTGCCTCTAATCATATGTATTTTACATTAATGCTGCCAATTGGGCTAATGTAGCAATACCGTTATGACGTTGTATTAGGGCAGTGTCTCATGTAGCAATATGGCCTTGAAGTTGTATTTGGTCTGTGTCTCATTAAGCAGTACTGCCATGAAGTTGTATTAGGGCAGAGTCTCATGTAGCAATACTACCATGAAGTTGTACTGGGGCAGTGTCTCATGTAGCAATACTGCCATGAAGTTGTACTGGGGCAGTGTCTCATTTAGGAATACTGCAATGAAGTTGTATTTGGGCAGCATCTAATATCTTCATGGTTTTCCACAGAATTGATGCTGGGTGATGACTGTGAAATAAAGTAACAGATATTTTCTTCCAGTTCTTACATTCTGTGTATTTATTTATCATTGTCTTCCCATCTCATTAGGCGCTGTGTAACAGAATAGTTAAATGGCATAGGAATCTATCAATTGATATTGCCAAGTGAAATCTGTAGAGTTTATAAGGTTTGTCATCCCCATTGTGTTTGTAATAAACTAGATTGGAGTGTGTATACTTGTCTAACACAACTATATGGTGGTAGAGATATGTATAATTTATTACATACAGAACAACTACATGTTTCGGCCCTTTTCATTGGCCATCTTCAGGTTGATAAATGAAAAACTTAGTAAGCAGCTACACTTGACTTGTGTGGGTTGTATACAGTGGGGAGGTAAGAGGTGGAGTG
>Ga0123357_10008959_pt1 | contig 12573 bp, 6 predicted proteins | sample TergutEmb28metaG_FD_89873 | JGI IMG/M metagenome (GOLD analysis project Ga0123357, IMG submission 89873) | Embiratermes neotenicus P4 segment gut microbial communities from Petit-Saut dam, French Guiana - Emb289 P4 | ecosystem: Host-associated > Arthropoda: Insects > Digestive system > Gut ... | reverse complement strand
TAATGTAAAGGGACTCGTACGGTACTACGGAGTTGTAAGGTTAAAGGTCCGGTTGAGAGTTTAAATGTCCGGTCCACCGGGGGTGGGCAGTGTTCACAGCTGTCGGGCGCCAATGTGTTAATTATGGTTGCTACTTTACACATTTTATAATTTCCTCCGTTGGTGTCTCCACCTTGTCGTGGTGGGGGAGCTTGTGTGTCTTAATGACTCAACGGGTCATGCCGGTGGTAGCCTAGCTACTGGTAGGGTCTCCCAAGCCGGACGGGCCGAAGAGGAAAGACCAGACTAAGAGAGACACCCTGGTCCTCCAGGTTGGGGGTTTAGGTGTAGGGTTAGCAGCCCGCATTTGTAAAAAACCAAACAATTGCTCATAGAACCAGAAAGGACGAGCCGGATGGATTACCAATGATGACTACTGCTAGACTCAGGAAAAAACGGAGTTGGAAAAAGAATACAGTAAAGTTCGCCACACAGAATATTCTCTCGTGGAGTGGAAGGAATCATGAAATTCTCACTGAATTGAATAATTTCCATATAGATTTTTGTGCTATCTCCGAAACCAAGAAAAAGGGAAAAGGGACAGTTTGTATTGACGATTACATCTTGGCATACTCGGGTGAACAGAAAGAGGAGAGAGCCCATGCAGGTGTGGGGCTACTAATCCACAGAAAATACATGAATAATATAGAGAATATTGAATATATTAGTGAAAGAATCATCCAAGTCACGCTAAAATTCCCACAGGCAAAATGGTGCTTACTCAGTTTTTATGCGCCGGATATTTCCAAACCCAAAGAACAAAGGGAAGAATTTTATGAAGATTTGCAGTACGTGATTGATCAAATACCAAAAGATGCCTTATTAATAATGATGGGCAATATGAATGCAAGAGTGGGGAACATGCCGGTTCCAGGGGTTAAACAACGCTTTAATGAAGACAAAATAAACGACAATGGAGATCTATTAACGAACTTCTGTTCCATGAACTCATTACAAATAAACAACACCTTTTTTAACCACAAGAGGATCCATAAAATAACATGGAGTGACAGTAGGGGATGGCAATCAGTGATTGATTATATCATAACCAACCGAAATATCCGCCCGTTGCAGATTCTTGACATGACAGCATTTAGGACCCTTGATATTGGAAGTGACCATAGGATGGTGATTGCCAAACTCCGAGTTTTAGCTCAGCTCACAAAGAAACCTACATGGCGCATAATATCAAAATTCAACGTAGAAGCCTTCCAATACGAGAGCACAAAACTCTTATATGCAAACAGGCTTTCTGAAAAACTAAAGAATGTTACACTAACACCAACTGATACCATGGACCTCCAATGGGAGAATATACAGGATTGTATTGTGAAAGCTGCAGAAGAATCATTAGGAATGCGCACAGTTAGCACAAATGCCTCCAAAAAATCAATGCCCTGGTTTACACCAGAAATCAAGGAACTGGCACAGGAAAAAAGAAAGGCATACCTAAAATATATCAGCGATCCATCCATTGAACAACGATCTGCATATAGAGAAGTTCGGAACAGAGTGAACGTGAGAATAAGAGAAATAAAGGAAGGATAGTGGGAAAGCTTTACAGCAGACATGGAACACGATATGTACGGAGCGCAGAAAAGAGTGTGGAAATTAATTAGGAGCACAAAAAAGGAGGTGAATGAATTGGTTATTAACAACAAAATCACCATAAATGAATGAGAAAAATTTTTTAGTGAACTGTACAGGGGTACAAGCGACGATTTAGAACCAATGTTCGGTATTAGGGACGATAAACCCCTACTTAAGGAAGACATAGAACAAGAACTTAGATCACTGAAAAATAGGAAATCCCCTGGCCCTGATGGCATATTCAATGAAATGCTCAAGTATGGCGGCACTGAACTGACCCTTCATCTGACGCAGCTATTCCAGCAAATTTTTAAATTATGCACCATTCCTAATGCCTGGCAACAAAGTATAATTACTCCGCTGTTTAAAAAAGGAAGTAAAACAAATCCAGATAACTACCGAGGAATTACATTATTAAACACCACCCTAAAACTGTTTACTAAAGTTTTTCTAAGAGAACTTTTACAATATTTGCAACCCAGAGAGGAACAGCAGGGTTTCCGGAAAAATCGGTCAACAACAGATGCTATTTTTATAGTGTGACAAATTGCTGAAAAATCCATAGAGTTTAATCACATGGCATACCTATGCTTCGTCGATCTCACAAAAGCTTTCGATCGGGTGAGACTGGCTGATGTTACAGCGTGTTTGAGAGAAAGAGAAGTTCCCGAGCAAATAGTGAGGGTAATTAAGGAACTGAATACTGATACAATAGCGCGAATACGATCAAACAGCCAAACATCAAACCCATAACATTAAAGAATGGAGTCCAACAGGGCGATTCGCTGAGTCCAATGCTTTTCAATCTTATTATGGACAAAATCATAGCAAATTTGCCTGAGAAGCTAGGATATAGGATGGGGAATGCCCGGATACATATAATACGTTATGCAGACGACACGGTTTTGATAGCAGACAGTGAAGAAAACCTACAAACTTTATTAATTAGATTTGATCAAATGGCCGAAAGACTAAACATGGAAATATCTCTAAACAAGACAAAGTCACTGACAATCTCTAAAAACTATACAAGATGCGAGATTGAATTAAGAGGCACCTCGACAGAACAAGTCCCAAACTGTAATTACCTGGGGGTTGAAATATCTGCTAAACGAGATCTTAAGCAGGAGGTGAGGATACAAGCAATGAAAGCGGCTCGCATTTCCGGTTGCCTCTATAACATTATATGGTCCAATAAATATATGTCAACAGAATGCAAGGTTCGTATCTACAAGACCAATGTGCGCCCTGTGTTGACATACGCATTGGAAACGAGGGCAGAAACAACCTGCACCCAACAACTTCTCCAAACGACAGAAATGAAAATTATAAGGGCAATACACGGGAAGACGCTTAGAGATAAAATTCGCAGTGACCATCTTCATCATCTAAGCAGAATTTAAGACATCATCAAATGGACCGAGGTTCGAAGAAGGGAGTGGGACGCCCATGTGGGAAGAATGGAGGACAGCCGTCTGGTAAAGATCGCGAGAGACAGTCGTCCACAGGGATTGTGCAGTCGAGGCAGACTGAAAGAAACGCTGGAAAGAAAGTCTCATCAAAGCCCCCTCGCCTTAATCTCTGGAAGGACAGGCATCAGCCTATAGGAAGAAGAAGAAGAATATTTTAATACTGCATGTAACAGATTAGGGGGGTATTATGTATTCTTCTGTGTTTTCATCTCCTTGAAAATGGTAATGTAATCACTGAAACATATAGGAGGGTACAAGCTTAATTATGACCTTTAATTTCTGTTAAGTGCACATGTTGTTATAAATGAAGAATTATGGAAGCAATAAAAGGAATGGACAATATTAAGTTCCTGGTTGATGTTTCACTACAGCTAAGGTGTGATATGTGTTCAACAAGATGGAGCACTGCTGCAGTTTGCAATAATGTGCCTATTACTGGATTTTGAACTATGAAGAGATTTTTTAACTAAAAGATCCACAAATGCAAATTGGATAACCAGGCAGATTGGCCATCAAGGTCATCAAACCCCAAACCCCTCAATTTCATATCAATGAGACAAAAATTGCTTGATTTGAAGCCATAAATTCACAACTGTGCATAAACTCCAGAAGGCTGACTGTGTTGCAAGAGTATGGATAGGTTTACTGACTTTGTGAAGCTGGGTGTACTGGTGGAATTGATACACTGCTAACTTACTGTACAAATGAGGCACGGTTTTTATTTTAATGTCCATGTTAACACTCAAGAACAGATGACACACAATCTCAGGCTAATGCATGAGGTGCTGTAACATAACAGAGGTGCACTGTCAGTGCAACAAGGTTTGGACTCATCTTTCTTCAGAAATATTAAATTCTGAAGACACAATGCATAAATTCTTGATAGTTTTTAAGAAATCCAACTGATGAGGAGAAGGAACACAGGTTCTTCCAGCAAGACTGCGCAATCACCCATAAAGCCAACAGATAAATGGACAACTCACATTAACATTTCTGGGGACTTATTAATTAGCCGTCCTTTGTGGCCTCGTCCTTCAACCAATCTAATGCCATGTGACTATTTTTGTGGGGAAGTATAAAAGACAATGTTTATAAGCTCTCAGTCATGAAGTTCAAGTTTAAAAAATTATCAGGAATAAAGCATGGCAGTTTCCAGACGTGAACTTCAAAATATGATCCCCAGGTATCAAGCATGTCTGAAAGCTGAAGTCATTTCCCATACCTGTTTTAAAATTCAATAAGTTATATTACATAATACAGGTTGTTAATGCACATTCTATGTGTGGGTTATGGGAACAGACAACCATTTTTAGTGTGTTATGGTCCTGTTCCAAAACATCAGTAAGTTATATTACACAATACAGGTTGCTAAGGCATATTCTATGTGTGGGTTATGGGAACAGACAACCAATTTTAGTGTGCTATGGTCCCGTCCCAAAACATCTGCTATGTAACAATGGACTCATGTATCTTATGTTTATTGGACTGTGCATCATTGCAATAGTTGGAGAATAAAAGACCAACTTGATGTCACTAGCTATTTTATTTCACTTCTTATGTGTTCAACATGTTTCAGACATTAATATATCCATCATCAGGAGCTTGTGACTTTGCTGCTGAATTACCACATTGGCTGTTGTGTTCTCGGTTCGCACCAAATCTCCAACACACAACGAACCATGGTCTTTTATTCTTCAACTATGGACTCATGTATGTTACAGAACCAGCCAGAAGACTGGACAAGGACAAGCACAGTACCTTCAGTTTCAGACTACGGAGATCCTTCTTCAGCTCCTTCACCTTGAGTTCCATAGCAGCCTTTTCTTGCACAGCCTGCTGTTTCTCACTGCGCTCCGCCTCCCAGTCATCACGATGTGCTTTCACCTGAAACTCTAACACTTCAACATGTTCCTGGTGCTCCCGCTCTAGTCGCTCCAATCGCTTCTGCAGTTTCATCAGATCTTCCTTCAGGAGGGTATTCTCAGCTTGCACATCCTCTAATTTCTTGTGACGATCTGGTGTTACCTGCAAATATGAAATTGTATATGTGACAGTAAATATTACACAAGATATGAATTCACAAATTTTCATAAAATCTGTTACTGAAATAGGTGTCAGTAGATAATAAAAGCATTTTAAGTTTTCACAGCAATGAAGATCATTCAGTGGGTCTTCTGGGTTACGTCACTGTATAGCCTTGAAGGTGTTTATAGCCTTGAAGGTGTTTACCAAAGTTTCAGAGCAATGTATGGCATCCATCAACTTCAACTCTGAAGCTGAAGGCATTATCTTCCTCCAAAATACTAGTGCCCATCTGCAAGTTTATATGATGTCACAAACCAGAAGACAACATCAGTTCATACAGGAATCTGTAGAAGTTCTGTCATCAAAAAATGGCAAGTCAATTTTCGCAGGAACTTTGAATAACTTCATTTTATATTATTAATTGTAAGCTACTAAAAAACTGAAATCAGGGGAATAGTCAGCAGCCTACATCCAGTCAAGCCATTTACAGCTTGTCATAAACTGTAACCATCATCACCATTTAGTCACCTAGATATTTGTTCCCTTATATTGAAATGCTTGGTTATAACTCAATTAAATAATTATAATCATAGTTTATAGAATGCAGTTGGGATTACTTGTCATTCTGAAGCTGTTATTATTGCACCTTCATAACTCAACTAGGATGAACTCCTGAAGCCAAGTATTCCAAAGTATCATATGTCAGAATTAGTTAGAACTGTACTATAAAATTGTCATGGCCTAGAAATATAACAAATGAAAAACTGTCAGCCCAACTACTTATTACAATTAAACAGCACAACTATGGAGACATCAGTCTGCTTCAGGCTGTATCTACAAATTACATATGTTACCTGCTGTACAGATGGAAATGCTCTGGTTTCAACAATCTTGTTCATTTGTTCTTGCTGGTCCTGAATGGTGGACAGCAGGCGTTGCACATACATCTGCCTGTCATTGTTGTACTTTTGCCATCGCTTATTCACTTCTGTAACCTGCACCAGAATTGGTTACCTTATATTAACAGGACAGCAGGTAAGCGAAAAATCTGTTACCCTACACACCACAATACTGGAATAGGTGTAAGCTGTACAGTAGTGCCCAAAATTCATACTTTTGCAAGTCGTAATTCACTGCTGAACATTCAAATAAAATAGGATCATAAAATGTTTCATTAAATTTCAAATATAAATCTAGGACATTTTTGCTGAATACTCACATCTGTAATGACTGCTTGCAACTTGTAGTTTTCTTCCTGAACTGCTCTGAAGTTCTTCTTCAGCTCATCAACTTCTGTCATTGGATTATCACCAGTGCCCTGGAACACAGATGTAGTAGAATTACGAAAGTCCTTAATGAACACTATGGCTTTTGTCTGAAAGGATGATTATAAAAAGTGCGTTTCACGATTCACGTTACAGGAATCGAGACTGTTTTTCTGTATGCCCAGATAAGGGATGTGAGAAGAAACGTGGAACTGTATGCTGTCTTCGAAGGCAACTGCTCTGCTACAGCTTTTGGTGCTCTCAGAACGATAAGTTGCAAACATGCTCTATTAGTGCCAGTACATCTCTCAATCTGTATATACACACGTAACGACTCGAAAACTTCTGAAGGGATTTTCATGAAATATTGTACAGTGAAGTTTTCTTAAACTCTGTCACCACATCTTGGGTATGGTTAAAATCCAACAACAATAAAGGGCGCGTTAAACAAACAGCTACACGCGTTGCTCCACACAACTCAACGAACCTCGCTAAATATTTCGAACACATTGTTATAGAGTAAAATACACATTTTACGCCAAACATAATATCTCTGTTAAGTCTTCCAGGTTTCGAGGAATTTTCATGCTTAGTCATCTCAAATCGAAAACAACTGGATTAAATTTGACGAAATCTCATAGCGTTCTAGAAATTACACACGATATCGATGTGTGAAGCACAACTGCGAAAACCCTAACTGAGGTTTTCCACTTCTTACAATACAATTTTGGGGCAAACACATCACGAACACTATGCGTACATTTCCTAAGCTGGTATTTCATGACTCCACGTCGCGGAGTACGTAAATTGCGACCTTGCCAGAACCGAAATGGAACGTGTTTACCATGCAGGCCAGTCTTAGCCTATAAAGGTTAGACATATTACTACAATATTTTGGAAGTTGTCTCTAACCACATTTTCATGTGATGTTTTCCCGGTAATCCACTAGTCGGGAAGCCAACCCGATTGCTTCATGTTACGGAGGCCATGGGATCATACGTCAGCATATAGACCGGTTATTTTGCGATTCACCCGAAAATACCTTAAATTGGTCAAAGCTGTTTCCTTCAACATACTTTCCAATTCAGAATTCACCAAACATCCCATCCCTCATATCATTTCCATTTGTTGAGTCAAACTATACAAAAGACAGCGTCAACTAACACTATATTTATTTTGCAATACACAACCTTAAACGTCAACTTTTATTCAGTCACTCCCTGTCTGTCTTATGACAGATCTATACCCTCCTCCAAAGTTAGTTCTCCACATAGTGCGAGCTAGTTCTGCCTCTTTCGACTTCCAGTACCTCTCGTTCACTTAGTCATCCTGTAGCTGCTCGTGTCTTCTTCCTCGTCTTCCCGTCACATGCATCTATCTTTCCTTGAATAACATGTTTTAGAAGACAGTTCCTACGTAAGATGTGACCTACCCAGTTGGCCTTTTTTCTTTTTATAGTATGTAGGAGATTCCTTCTGATCTGTTTCTACATTCAGCATCTCGCATTTGACACTGTTTCTGAAGACTATTCAGGAAAAGTAACAATGTGGTAGTTTTTCCACTTGCTTTCCCCTTTTATAAGAAATATTCATGCACAACCAATTTCTCAATATATCCGCCAGATATACCAATATTAAAACATCCCTCCAAGACTTTTAGTCCAGATATATGCAACTACATCATCAGGTTTCAACGCTTTATGATCCGACATGTATGTACTGGAGGAAAGACAAATCTCTTGCCCCTGCTCGGAGTCGAGCAGAGATTCTTCGGTAGTCCAGCCCGTACCCAAAGTCACTATACCGAAAAGGGGATCAAAAGAACAAGACAGGCAATGTAAGTATAACGTAACATCGACGCGCGTTGTGCAACCATTGTTAAAGTGGGAACGTCTAAAGGCGGGGGAAAGCAATGGCAAACTACCCCCAAGACCTTGCCCAGGATGCAATGTGCCAGAGCCATACCGGTCACATGACTGGGCTCTGGTTCCTGCCAAGCCCGGCCTTCAAGGCTGAATACTAGTGAATGAATTCAGATTCTGTGTCTGTAGCCTTAGTTATCCAGTATGCAATGCGCACGCGCCGTATTATACTGTCATCTGTACCCTGTCCGGCTCTACAACATTTTTCCACATTATCTCACATACGGCACAATTTCCTATTAAAACTGTGTTTTGATTTTCTCTACAACTTTTTTCACATACATTTACCATTCTACGAATAACTGAGCAATATATGATCATAAATGTACATAGATTTTCCTTCATCCGTCCAGTGAGACCCAAACTGTTCCATGCGGGCGGGCGGACAGACATGACGAAGCTAACAATCGCTTCTCGCAATTTTGTGAACGCGTCTAAAAACGAATCCAATCGTACGATTTACCAATTCATGTTTACTTTCTTATGGGAAGCGCAGATTCTGTTCCGCCGGTATCAAATTCGAGATGGTTCCACAAATCCGAGCACAGGCCTTCAATACAAAATTTGACCAAAAACCAGTCCATCGATTCACGAGTTTATTAAATTACACCACAAAATATTTTTATTGTTGCAATTTAATGAGAAAGTATACTGGACAAAGTTTTATTCGCAACATCTTTATTACGATATATATAAGTATTTAGCGAGTTTCGCTCAAGATGCGTTTAGAAAAGCACGTGGGTTTTCGTTTAAAGTGATTTTTTTTTTGCCCGAATCTAACCACAATTGGAATTTTCAACGAATTAAGATTCCCCGATAAAGAATTTTATGAACATCCATCCAATGGTTCGAGTCATTAAACGCGTACAGCCAGTCAGTCATGCCAAACCGAATAGGAGTCCCTCAACCCCCCTCCCCCCCAAAAAAGAACTTATCATTGTCAACGTGCCAAACACAATACACTATGAAACTCTGTGTAAATGTATCTAATGACAACTAATCACCTGCAGAAGGGACTACAGCCAACTCCCGAAACGTCGTGTGTATTAAGGAGGCCTGTACCCCGGACATTGGACAATATCCAAATGTGGAGTAATAAACTTTTTTTTCCCCCCCATGGCTCGACCACTAGTGGGCCTAGGCCTTCTTTACGAGGTTCCTCGATCACGCTCAATGAGGCACACTACATTCGGCAGGGCTCCTCTGGACGAATAACTGGTCCGTCGCAGACCTCTAACTCACAACACACAACACTCACAAGAGACAGGCATCCATGCCCCCCGTCGGGATTCGAACCCGCAATCCCTGCGAGCGAACGGCCTTAGACCCACGCCTTAAAGCGCAACCATCGGGATCAGCGGTGTAATTAACTACCGCCACAAAAAACTTCGTGCTTTAAATCACTAGTGAAACACGACGTTAATAGTTTTGCTTAGTTTTGAGTTTTTATTCATTTCTGAATTACTACACACAGTACTACATGCCTGAACTACACGCTTCAATGCAACATTAACTACACTGATACTATTCACTACCAATTCATACGAATCCTGGACTCACGTAATTTGCAGAATTTATACCATATCCTAAATTTTGGTACAGAACATAGGATTTCCTGTATGTTATACTTTTAAAACTGCGCAAAAGTTACGTCTTTCTTGGATGATCCTACATAATGTCTTGTCCCATACGGATAACAGTGGAAACATCTAAAGGAAATAATGCGAACAGAAGCTTCCTGCGAGTACATTAGTAGAGTGTAAGCATTTCGGGGCGTTCGCTCAGTCATGAACGCTGGATTACTTGGGTTATGACACGACAATGTAAGTTAACAAGTCATCTACGTAATAAAAACCAACTTGATGTACTATTTATCCTCTGTCTGTTGGCCGGGTTGAGATGAACTCCATCTCAAGCCGGCCAACAGACAGTCAACTGAAAAGCACAACACGTACCTATGGTTGCATATATACAGTATACATCCTAATGATGGGCTACAAATATGCCCGAAACATGTACAGCATGAGTGACGAAATCAACTGATAAATAGTGCATCAAGTCGGTTTTTATTACACAGATATATCGAGATGCACGGTCAACAAAACATAAAATTTAACAAGTCACATTACGTGATCAGCTAGAAATAAGTAAGACCCGCGAAAATTACATTTTAATCGTGCTGGCAAAGCAGTAACGAAAAGTGGCTCTCACCCCTTCACGTCTGTCCGCGTGGGGCAGCATGATTCTCTCCGGGTGAGTTTTCGTTATATTTCAGTTTTTCTATTTTCACTAAAATTTATATACCCGCACCGATTTTAATTCTAACGCAACAAAAACAACGCTTCATACTTACATATGTATCTCGTCGAGACTGGTCTTTATAACTGAGATACAGTGTGTTCTCTGTGAAGTACACAGTGAGACCAAAGAAAAAGCTACGAATCCGAAAATAACAACTGAACATGACTGTTATCTCGCGTTTTTGAGATATCCATTATAACCAACTGTAAATCTGTTGCTACGTCATGCTAAAGAAAGTGAAAAGGCACATTTCAGATAACAGCATCGTCAGTGTCGTTTGTTTAAAATTGTCACTGTAATTCTAATCACGAGAAACGGTGAACGCGCCAGAAGTGTTACACTGTGCAGACATATTTTAATCTGGTTCTCCGCAGTATATGTTCCAAATATTTTTAATGCAATATTTTTCGAGTTACATTAGAGATGCACATATAATGCATGCAGGCTAGGCCTTCACACGAACTGACCGTCACTGTTGCCAAAACTGGTTCGTCTCGGTGCATTTTAATAAAGCTATCCTGTAACAAATGTCACGAAAGTCCGTGCAGCAGTTCTCGCGTATTTACATCCCGACATATGGGCGGACAAACAGACACGCCATAACTTTCGGGGGGGGGGCTAATGCGCCAACAACACTTTCTTTAGTTGTTAGGTAAAACAGGCCTGGACAGGCCCAGAGGGTTCTTAGGAATTCAAGGTTCCCAGATTTCGTGACAACGGCACAGGATGGTGGTAGGTTGTCTGTCAGCCTTTCTGTTAGAGGCTGAATCGACCCCAGGGCCATAGTGCGATCGGAAGGATTTTATGTCAATGAAAAATCCACTGACACCAGCGCCTTAACCACTGTGCTACTGCGGTCCCCCTTTAGTTGTTAGGACATAACAAAAACATTACAGTTGATGACATTTTGACATCAACAAAGACGAGTCAAATACAACAGATGCTATGCAGCATATTCTCACCATACTGCGGTTCTTCACACTCGCGGTGTAACGTGGGTCAACCGTGTACATTACCTGGTGGCAGAATACCATGGATATCGACCTCGCATCGTAAGCAAGCAGTGATTGGTCTGCTGGGAAACGAGGAAAACTGCCCGAACCAATCCGCAAAAACCTCGAATGCGAGGTCAGTTTCACGAACAGCAACACTTCCTCAAGACGTCGTCTATTCTAATAGAGACGGGGCTCTTATCCGCATTGACCAGGCTGTTCAGACTTGTGATCATGTCACGAATCAGAAAAGCGCTATCTGCTGCCACAGCGTAAAACGCATGATGTGGAAAGACAGAAGCGCGTGTTCGATTTCAACCGTACTTTTATTTATATAAAATAATTATATGACAACTGAAATTGTTTACGGCAACAGACCAATAATGAGTGTCCCATTACTTGAAGACCTACATAAAAGTTTAATGTATTTCGAAATTAATCAAATAGAAGAAATAAATAAAAGAGTTAACATTTGTGCGAAATACCTATTCTACACTCCATAAATCTACAAAGTGCAGCTTTTAATGTTTTATGAAAGCGAATTCCCGTATACCGTGTTGAAATACAGTACGCGAACAACACAACAATTTAACAATTTTTAAACTGTTGTGGGAGTGTTCAAAAAATGACAAGTCTGTTCCCCCTAGTAAAATATACAGTGACTCCCAGTTACAATGAGCTGGCGCTAGCTAATACGGATAGCAGGATATATGTGAATATTATCAGCAAAACACAATTTTTTTAACGATCGAGGAACAAAAAACTTTCATCGGATGTTTACTCTTCCTGTGATAGCGCTACAATAGGATATACAACCACACTGGTACTCGACTTCGGTGACCTCCCCCCCCCCCCCCCCCCCCCCCCCCCTCCCTCCCTCCCCCCAAGTATTCTACTCCTTCTTTTCCCCCAGCTCATCCCCTTACACCACCGCCCCCCCCCTACCCCCCTCCATGACCCACCCACCC
>Ga0123357_10008958_pt1 | contig 12577 bp, 8 predicted proteins | sample TergutEmb28metaG_FD_89873 | JGI IMG/M metagenome (GOLD analysis project Ga0123357, IMG submission 89873) | Embiratermes neotenicus P4 segment gut microbial communities from Petit-Saut dam, French Guiana - Emb289 P4 | ecosystem: Host-associated > Arthropoda: Insects > Digestive system > Gut ... | reverse complement strand
GCACACATACTGCGGAATGTACTGATGTAAAAGTACAGTAGATTCAACACTGAAACTAACGATATAAGCACCATGAATAGTAACAACAGAATAGCTGCAACACTGTATTCTCTAGGGACACAGTTTGTCTGAGGAATATAAGTATAAATACCCTGCATAAAGGAGATGATGATGATGATGATGATGAAACAACAACAATAATAACAACCCAGCATAAGGGTGATTACTACTACTACTACTACTACTACTACTACTACCACTACTAATAATAATAATAGTGGCACAGGAATTACTGACATACACACCCTTCATAATAACCAAGTAAACAAGAAATCACTTCCAAAACAATTAAAACTCCCACTTACACTGAATTGTACATAACACAAACATTACAACCCTCTTATCTTACATAATCCTCTTCCACAACAAAATGAGAACAAACATAATGATACAACAAAAAAACAACATGGAAGACATGCCTATGACCTTGAAAGAAATCATCAACTGCAGGACTTAGGGAAGGCAAACTCTTTACAGACACTACTCGATTTATGATAGCCATATACAGGATCTGGTTCCTAGTACCAATAATTATAAGAAATACATTTTGAATGACCCAAATATTACTAATGACACCTGCAAAAAATGTCAAGAGAAATGAGAAACCATTCATCATCATTCAACATTAACTGGTTAACCCACTGGCACAATCAACTGGCCAATGTAGTCCATCAAGAATTGGCTATCACATGTGGACTATCAAAGACAAAACCAACACCATATTATGAATATCAGCCACAATCTGTGTTACAGAACTCATAAACTATACCATGACAGGTCCATAACAACTCATCAACTGTCCATAAAAACACACCAACTATAGTCGTGCTTGACAAAACCATCAAAGTAGCATATTTCATACACATAGCAATTCTCAACAGTCACTACCTCTACAGTACCATCAGTGAGAAGCTTCAGAAACATATCAATGTAACAGAAGAGCTAATAAGAACATGGTAACCAAATGCTGTTTATGTAGCACTATTACCATAATCCACAATGGGCGTTACCCCAAATAAACTACAAAGAGAGTTCGAAACTGCTCAATCTCTGCCAAGGTGCATATATTCTTATGCAGAATGCAGTAATACTCAATATTTGCCATACAGTCAGAAGTTATGGCAGAATAATGAATAAACAGTGCTTGGTCAGTGACCTGTACTCTTTGCAAGGCAGCTAAACTGCTGTAACATCAAAATGAATGAATGAATAACTAAATAAATAATACAAAAACTTTATGCTAGAAACACAGCTTACATAGACTGTAAAAAGAACAGCGATAACAGTAATAACAGTGGCCACTGAAGCAACATGTCTGGAAAGCACAACATCCAGGAAGTACAGAAAACAACAATACTGGGCACTGCACATGTACTACAGGAAGTACTAATGTAAAAGTACAAAACATTTAATATGGGAAATAACATTTCATGTACAAACTACTGCTAGCACAGAACAACTGCAACATTTTGTACACCACAAGCATGGTTTGTTTTGGATATGTAATTGTAAATACCCTGTATAAAGTGAACAACAGCAACAACAACAATGATGATCTAAGACTGAGCTTGAAGACTCACAGAAATTCAACAAAGCTACAAACCCACCAATACCACCAACCACTGTTTTTATACCCAACATACTTATGAGCAATCCAACCCCCTCAACACAAACAGAACAATATACACACAGTGTAGAAAGCAGTAACTCTACCAACATGTTACACCAAAAGAAAATGTTGTGAACTACAAAACTGAAATATGTGGCCTGAATGACTTGATGTTATTCTGTGAAGCAAAAATCAAAAGGAGACAAAGAAATCACAACAATGAAAATTCAATTCAATTCATTTGAGTTATCATTTTTTAACATGATGGTTTAACAGCAAAGTGGCCAATTAATAACAACACCAGCAACAAAACAATTCAATGTAAATAACTGGAAAAAATGTAAAGTACTACCCTTTCTTTTTTAATAGGCATTTAATATTACTTAATACAAATTTCTTATGTCAGCTTAAACGTATGTCAGCAGACTGCAACTTCAATTCATGGTAAGATGAAATATATATCCATAAAACTGCCATAATAAACTGTTTCATTATACTAGTAAAGTATATTTCATGTTGGTTACAATGATTGCCTTAAAAAAACCAAAAACTACAAAATAAATGACCACTGCACATGCAAGCACATACAGCAGGGCGGATACTTAAAAAGACAGACTGAAAAGAAAATTGCGTAAGTACCTGCTTAACATCATTTTGGGTTTGGATGAGGAAAAGAAACTACAGATGCAAATGGGACGGTAAGAATAATATCAGAACGAATGTAGGACACGGGTGAAGATTTGTGTATATGTTTCATAGACTGTCAGAAGGCACATGGCCATGTAAACTGGATTAAATTAATGCAGATCCTGAAGAACATGGGTATGAAATGACATGAAAAAAGATTCATCAGAAAACTGGACATGGATCAGCATGTTAAAGTATGAATGGACCAAGGACACCCAAGGAGTGTGAAGACTGAAGAGGAGAGTTAAGACAAGGATGATGTATGTCACAAATTCTATTCAACTAAAACAGCATGTACCTTACCAAGGAAGCTCTTGAAGGGTTTGGAGACTTCAAAATAGCAGGACACGTTTGAAATACGCAGTTGCCCTTGTGCTACTGGCTAAGAAAGAAACTGTAGTACTGGGCAAGATTAATAGACTACCTGAAGTTGGAAGATGCTATGGAAATGGAATGGAAATAAACGTGGAAAAAACTATGGTAATAGGAATCTGCAGGCAATCATCCCCACTACAGATTATGACAGTTCGAAAACAATGGGAGAATTCGGAATATTTCAACTATTTGGATAGCCTGATAATAAATGATGCCAATTGTGCACATAAAATTAAACACAGGATTGCCATTGAACAGGAAGAAGACTCTTTTAACCAGCAAACTTAACTTAAATTTAAGGACGAAAATAGCGAAATACAACATCTGGAGCACAGCTTTGTATGGTGCTTAAATTTCAGACAGTAGATCAGAAATACCTTGGAAAGTTTTGAAATGGGGTGCTGGAGAAGATCTGTTAGAATGATCATGTGAAAAATGAAGTATTACAGGCAGTCAATGAGGAATGAAACACCCCACATCCCATCATGAGGTTCGTCATCCCTGTTGTGTTCTATGAAATAACTAATGTAGAGTGTGTGTACTGGTCTGACACAACTATATTTATTGGTAGAATATACAGTATTTTCTACATAAGGTACAAGGCCTTATGTAGAAAATACTTTATATTCTACCAATAAATATAGTCGTGTTCGACGAGTACACACACTCTATGTTAGTTACCCTATATCCAATAAAAAGAAGGAAGGCACACTGGATTGGTTACATCTTGCACTGAAATGTCTTCTAACATACGTTATTGAAAGAAAGATAACAGGAAAGACAGAAGTGACAGAAGATGAGGAAGAGGGAGTAAGCAACTACTGGATTGTCTTAATGAAACAAGAAGCTAGAAATTTAAAGAAGAAGCACTAGATCACACCCTCTGGAGAAATCACTTAGGAAGACACAATGGCCCTGTCGTAAAACAGTCTACAATGATGATATTTCAAGGAAGACCAAAAGGAAAGAATTGTGCAATTTTAGTACCAATTTTCTGGTTAATGGGAATACATATAATATTATCACAATAATGGTTGAAACACTTACTTTAAGAAAAGTCCAAAGAATAAGCATGGTTTGTAACTTTTGTTGTGGGCAGCAAATATATTCATAATACAGTCACAACACGTACACAATGTAATTACTGCAGTAAAGTCACGTAAAGAACAGAAACTGTTTGGTAACAATTTCTGTGAACATGAATATATTCAACGACTGTTATAAATAAGCTACAGTATTTAATTACATCAGGGTAGTTTAAAAAAAAATTGAGAGAGAAAAACTGGTGCTTCTGCCAGTTCAGTACAAATGTAAACTTAAACAGAGGTCACAGCATTTACATCACCAAACATTTAAATTGTTCAACAAAACAAAAACAAAAATTGTAACAAGAACTGTGTCACAAGCTAGAGCATTCACAATCATATCAATTTTCTGGAACTAAAAACTTCAGTCTGCAACACCACTTCAGATACCATTATCTGAAATGCAAACATAGAGCACATCACAGTCATGTGGATGACATTCCTATTTCATATTCAGAAGATGCCAGATTCAAACCTTTTCCTGAGACTGGCTATTCTGACTACGGGTTTTCGTTTCCCTCAGCACTTCCACACAAACACATGTAACATACCTCACATTAACCTTTCAACGCCGAACGTCAACTAAAGTGGACACACAGTGGGCCCTTTAAATAGCCGAACAGCCACTAAAGTGGCCGCGCAGTGAGCCCTTTAAATAGCCAAACAGCCGCTAAATTCCGGCGTCAAAAGGTTAATCCACGACCACTTCCTTCAATATCTGTTCCAGTTAACTAATAACTACCATTCTACCATCTGATGCCCTATAAGCACAGCTACTGACAGCATAACTACAAATATGTACATAAATAAATATACAATGTGAATAAGAGTCAAAACTGCTACTCATATAAGGGAATGACATCAATCAAAAAGGACTCACATGTACAACATTAATATACGAGTCTTCCAGACATACAATTCTTCTCACTACATTTTAAAACAATAATTATTTCACATACAGCAAGTATGTTTTGATTCACATACTCCTGACATTAATTTACACAACAATAATTATACAATTGCATCCAAACAAAGGACAAAAAGTGATATCCTGTAACAGCATAGGTAGGATGTGCAGGGTTAAACTTTGGGCCAAACAACAAAAAAATAATGGAAAAGCCCAAGAAAAGTTTTTGTATGTAAAGAACTTTGGCCTAAAGTCACTACCCTGACATTTACCTGTCACACTAAGAAAAAAAACCACAGAAAATTACAGGAAGGAAAATGAGGAGAGAGGGGAAAAGCAGAGTAAGGACAAGATAATAAATGAAATACCAAGTGCTCACTGAGGAGACAATGGTGCTAGGCTTGACTATTCTCCTCATAATTCCTCAGACAGCTTACACAGTAGACCAGGGGTTCCAGTTACAATTATTCTGTTTCCAAAAAAGAACATTTAAACTTTTCACACAGGTGTTGTGAATATATGCATACATCTTTGTTGGTTCCACTAGTATGCCAAACCTCCAAGACCAGACTTGATTGGAGAACTGTCTAACTCCTCTGCCTGAGAAGTGAGCAATATGCAAGATGGCACAGGACACTGCATTCTATGATAAGGACAGCAAAATAATAAAGGTGGCATAAAATTTAAGATGCAGCTGTCACAGAACACTGGAAAAAAATCAAGGGCTGGAACAGAACGAAAGTATCACTCACCAAATTGTAGAGATAGAATTTATACACCAGTTATTAGCTTCAAGTGTACTTATGATAAAAGTGACTGAAAATGAATACGAGAAGTGGGAAAATTTCTTGGTGTCTTTCATGTTGGCTGGCTAATCCATGCTGATGAACACCTTCCCTTTTAAAGCACATTATAACTGAATTCGGACCCCAGTCATATTCAAATACAGGCACAAAATGTACATTTACGTCCTGGTATTCAATGCAAAGACCATTTATACAAACCAAATTTAAATATATGACACACCTTATTATTAGAAATACCCAAACCTGCACAATTCACCACATAACTTTCCCACTGCCAAAGTTACGAATGAAGTCCAGTCAAATTCATCACGTACGATCATGCACACTTCAACGCATACTTCGAACATGGTAATGCAACTACACCAGCATGGCCCAACCTTTGGTGGGTTCAAGGTATGGAATGGTTAATCTGAACTTACCAACATTCCATGAACTGTCAAAGGTTACTGGAAAATATATACAGTTAATGTAACAGCTGATACACAGCAGACATACTGAGAATTACATTTCTTTTACACGATAAATATTATCACGGAAATGACTATCTCTACTTTTCTAGAAATGGCGGGTGCGGGCTACACCGGTATGATCAAGAAAATGGTTTGAAGACCTACTTATATAAACGTTATACAAACACAACACTCTTAAATCATAGTTTACTACGTTTTTAATATAATTTAGCAATTAACTGTGTGTCTACCACGATACTTCCCCGATATTAGGTTGCAGATTTCACTTACCCACACCGCCTGTGGATGTCGCCATGTTATGTCGAACTCAACGCCCAGAAAGCGAGGTTAAATTCGCAACAGATGCCAAAAAAAACCAACACTCGTACTTAAGGAAATCAAGACTAATTCCTGTACCGTTAGGAACAATTTTCAACACCAAAAGTAAAACATCTATATTGACTTAATGAACTTATACAACTGTACGACTGAACGTGCTGAGAACTCCTGCAATACAGTATGACCAACGTAATCGTTCTCCACCTGCGTTGAGCCAAAGCGTTCAAAAATTTAGATTTCCAACGACTGAGTGGTGTCATCAGGGGTACCAAATTACAAGAAGTACTAATCCGTGGCTCGAACATTGAAATCAGTACAAATGAATACAGTGAATTTGGTGAAGAAGACGGGTAAAAAAAGTATTGTATTATAAAAGCGGGATTCGCAGTGTTTGTTATCATATCCTAAGCAAATTGCCAGTATTAGGGGCTTCAGTCAGTGAAAGTTCGGTGCTTGTTGAATTAAATCTAATATGCATTACAGATAATTTATGATGTGTTACAAATGTTTGTTTCGCGCCGTTACGAATTCTTGTGTATTAAAGTATAATGTTGATCCGACCGCATTTTGATGTGCGTGTTTCCGTCTGCGAAGTGTTTTATGTAACCCAGTTGTAGAAATACACTGAGGTTCCCTGGCACGTGTACTGGTTACCACATAACCTATGCAAATGAAAGCGCCTTTAAGCAACCCCAAACTGGGAGAATATTAGGTTTTCGCAGCACTATAGCTTAGGTTTCCGTTCTCGGATATGACTGTGAAGGTGGGTAATCGATCAAGACGTTTCGAGACGACGCAGTTTAATTTTCTAGTGTCAGAATTCCTGGAAAATAAAGACTACTGTATTGTCTTGAAATGTCAGGAACTGATTATCCAGTGACACGTCATGTCCCAGAAAAGCGGAAACCAATTACCTTGTGCATATTGATTGTGTGCCAAAATATGTTTCAGCAGGATATGTAATTAGCTAATCCCAAAGTATTCCAGGGTGTATGCTGTAACTTACAAAGAATGAGTGTCTTCACGGCAAGAATTAATCCTGTAACTGGCAAATCAGAGTGGGAACTTCAGAATGAAGATTATGATTACCATCAAGAGATTGCACGTTCAGCCTTTGCGGACATGTTACATGATACAGAAAGGGTAAGGTGTGTGCCCACTTGTGTTTAATTTTTCAGGGAAGGTATACTAGTATAGACAAGAGAACAGACTGATTGAACTTAAGATTTCACTTGACAGATTTAGAGCTTCACAGAATCAACATTATAGGTAATGCTGGTATGCAGGATGGACTCACACAACATACAGGAAATGAAACATTGTGGGAAAGTATTGTATCTTCATGGAGCCACAAATGCTGCTGCAGCCAGAAGAGATGCTGGACTTGCTTATACTGTTGGGAAGTGTTAATATTTGATGAAAGTCTTGTGAGATAGGATACCTTGTTATTGGTGAGCAGTTTCTGATCTTCTGGAGGAGCTTGTCACCTTAATCTTCAGGATAAATAAGTCTAAAAAGGGGATTGGGCTTCCTGGACCCTGAAGGTAACAAGGCAACAAGCTCCTCTGAAACATCTCTATTTACTGCTTGACATGGTGTCCATCCCTGAAGATGTTTAAACATTATCACCACCACTGTGAGGCAGTCAAATTTCATATGGCAGTATTATTTTTTATGGGGTCACATAGTACAGGGTAGTGAAGAGGTCACTGTACCATTACCTAATTGACCATGTGGATTTGTATGTGGACACTGTGTGCTGTGGTAGGCTGTACATGGCACATGGTGTGCACATACCAATATGGAGGGTGTTGCCAAACACAGCCTTCAAGTTACATTGTCCCACAGCATGTGGTATGTACGTACAGAACCACATGCTCAGTATGTAGAGGTATGTTTACTTTTCAGCCATGTTTGTGAGTCCTTGAAAAACTAGGAGTTGTTCATATAGTAAATGTTCTGCCTTTTATGGAACCTGATTGTTAATTACCATGTTCACATCAAACTGCTACTGGTCTATCTGATACAGCCAGGTGAAATCAGTCCACATCTTCATACCTTGTTTTATTATGGAGCATTTAAGTATTCCTTTAGGCTAGATCTGGCTAATGTTCTCTTCCCTTAAGTTTGTCAGTCATAATCTTATGTGCATTTTGGTTCCACGTGCACTGCATTCTCTGTCTATTTTGTCCTGCTTGATTATAATGCATAGTAATACTATTTTTCATAGGGTGCTTATTATAAACTTCCTCATTACATAATCTTTTTCACCCACCTGTTTCTTCTTACATCACAGGTACTGAGTATTTTGTTTTCAAACACCCACTGTCTAAGCTCTTCCCATGTGATAAAAGACAGAGCATCACAGTTCTATAAAATAACAGGTATAATTATAAGTCTGCCTATGTTGATACCTGCTTCACTTTATTTTTCTGTCCTGAATTATAAGAGATCATATCAGTTAATTTATGTATTTATTTAATTTCCATTATTTTAATATTTTATATAAACTGGGGTATTATTGACTGTAGAGTCAGCTGGATAGGACAATGGCCATGGTCATGGCTGCAGCAACAGAATATTGAGAGAAAGTGCGATGTTTCCAAAACTGAATTTCAAGATAGAATGCGGTGTTGTCAGTTATGGGACCTAGGTGGCGAGGCCTAGGCTCCATTCCATCTTCCCACCCCCTCAAATGTTAATGTTACTTATCCCACATTACCTAGTTCTTATTGTCTCATCAGGAATGGAAAGAAAATGAAAAGCCACTTGTGAAACATGTAAGTTTATACATATGTAAATATACCATTATAATAATTTTTTCTGTAAGTTGTGTATATCACAGTTTCATGCTGCCTTAGTTTGTATAAATGTACTTATGCCAGTGTAAATCTGGCAACCACAGGGAGATGACACAAGCTGCAGTTGCTGTGGGCACAAATGTGGGGAAATATGTTATTGGAGAGGGTATCATATGGTTTAGGATGATATGCATGTTGCATACAGGGAATGAAAATTAAGTGAAGTTTCCCTGTGTTACAGAATCAGAAGTACTATCTTGGAGTGAAGCTGGCCATAGAACAGCTGCATAGTAAGGGAAGGAAAGCTCATGTGTTGGACATTGGAACTGGCACAGGATTGTTATCACTGATGGCAGCGAGGTGTGGGGCTGACACTGTTGTTGCTTGTGAGGTGAATAACTGATATTTTCCCTTTATTGCACTGTTATACTATTTGGTTTTGTTTAATCAAAATGTCTGTACAAAATTAATTCCAATAGTCACTCTATATTACCATTAACTTCACACATAAGTATGTTCCTTCTGTTGCCTGAAAGCAAATGTTGCTAACTTTAACATAATGCCAGTGAACATCTATCAAAGCAAATCTTATGCATATTGGACCGTGCATCATTGTGACAGTTGAAGAATAAACGAACAACTTGATGTCACTTGTTATTAAGTTTTATTTCACTTCTTCTATGCTCAGCATGTTTTGGACATTAATACATCCCTCATCAGGAGCCTGCAACTTTTCTATTGTATCACTACATTGATCGCGTGTTCTTGTTTGGATGTGTGTTGGAGTTTCGGTGTGGCTGGGTTGGGGTGGTATCCGTGTAGCAAGCTGAAACACAACAGTTGTGCTTCAGCCTGCTACATGGATACCACCCCAACCCAGCCACACCAAAACTCCAACACACATCGAAACAAGAACACACGACCAATGTGGTGATACAATAGAAAAGTCACAGGCTCCTGATGATGGATGTATTAATGTCCGAAACATGGTGAGCATAGAAGAAGTGAAATAAAACTTAATAACAAGTGACATCAAGTTGGTCTCTTATTCTTCAGCTATCAAAGTGGCTAGTCACACACACACACACACACACACACACTTAGATGTCCTGGAGTGTGTAAATTAATGACACTTTCAATTACTAAGGTTGTATATTATCTGTAATACATGAATGAATGAGTAAGGAGAAGTGATGGAATGATACTGACAGGGAACAGCAAAAGTACTCAGAAAAACCTTTCGTGGGTGAGTTGTTACTGACCTTCTGGAGGAAATTCCTGGCTTCATCTTTAGAGTTCAAGAAGTCCAAGAAGAGTGGGCTGTACAGACGAAATTAGTACCGAAGCAGGGAAAGGCAGGGGTAGTGAACCAATGGGAGAGTAGTACATTGCAGTGGGTGGGGCCACAGGTGGTACACAGAAGAAAGTTACATGTGTGAGGTAACTAGAATGGGAGTACAGAAGAGTAGGAAGTAGCCAGATGAATTTGGGGTGTAAGGGATGGAAAGTTAAGTAGCATGACCCAGATGATAGAGGAAGGTAGTTCCTCTAAAACATTGGTAACAATATACCAATCAGAACAGTGTTATATCCAAGAAGACTTAAAACTTCATAAACACCAATGTGAGAATCTCAAATCTGGCATGTGCCAGTGAGTTGAATGTTCCTTCAATGTGGAGATTTGATATTAATTTGTAGTGGAAGATTTGACATGATTAGTTTGCAAATATCTGTTTCAGAAACAATGTACCCTCTAAGGTGTTACAAATTTTTAATCTTAAGCTTTTGTTTGAAATGTTTTGTTTGTGGTTAATAGCACCCTGTAGTGTGACACTGTCTTTGGACCCTCCAAGTGTGGATGCATTAGTCACTGACTGCAATATTTGTGTTAAAATGCACAGGTACATGTGTGCACTGGACTGTCACTTGTAAATTCAGGTACCAGTTGACCTGTCAGTTACAGATTGAACATTGGAGAGAAAGAAGAGGAAAATGCTGCTTGTTGCTGATAATCAATAGTTCTTATGTTGGAGTTTTATTCCCTGCAACCTAACACTGTAACTGTCTGCCATTCATTAGAGCAGAGGATAATGATTTATGTTTAGGAGTAATTATAAAGGCCTTTTCATGCCATTGGAATCTTCATTTTTCATTGATGAATTAAACTGCTATACAGAATATCTCACTCGTAATGTCACAAGTAAGATATCGTTTCACTAGAAAGGCTGATTCAGTTTGCCACTGTTGTTAGTTATGCATACAAATCCATATATGGTACAGTGCACTGCAGAAATTTTGCATTTTGTCAAATTTTTTTAAGTGTTAAATAGAGTATCCTGGTAGGAAAAGAGATTTTTTTCCTTCAAAGCATCCAAACTGGCTGTTGGTTCTACCCATGGGTTCTTACTCCAGGACTAAAGCTGTCTGATATGGAGCTGACCACTAACCTGCATGTAGTGCCAAGTTTAAGAATTAGTGGAGCTAAACGTCCACTTTCCCACATTCCTTAATATCATGCACAAGGGGAAACTTTATGATTTACTTTTACAGTTGAATGGTTGTCTTTTTTTTTTTGTGAGGGGGTGTAAATGAAGTCTGGTTATATTTATCTATGTATGTAACCTGGACAGAACATACACCAGTTCATATCTTATGTTAGGCTTCATTTCTTGAAGATGAAGAAAGTTATCTTATAGTCCTGAATGCACTATGTATCAATTATAATAACCACCTTATATTTTAAAAGCTTGAATTAACATTTTAGGAATTGTTTGTTACAGTTAATTTGCTTTTCAATTTAAATATATGCAATGTGCAGCAAACTGTTTCTCTTTAAAGGACAATAAGTATGAATAATATTAAAGTACTTTATGTTTGTTTTCACAGCATCAGGCACCTTGGGAAATTTTCTGAATGCTAGGTTTTCTTCAAGACATTGATTTGTTGGGACACTTGAGGCTCATCTTATTACCACTGAAGTCTTTGGACCATATACACATTATAAACAGCGTAATAGGCCATTTTCAAACACAGAAATCTGTCTGGGATGACCCTGCTTTTTACCAACTTTGATGTTATGTTAATCGAGTAACAAAATTTTCCCTCCAGTTCATTATATGATGCCCTTGTAGTATGTCCCCTCTTTAAAGGATTTTGTGCCAAAGAAGCAAGAATAATTCAGTTTAATGTTCAAATTATTAAATCCACATTGTCACATGTGTGACACTGAACATGTCAAACTTGAATCCTATGTTTATTGGACCGTGCATCATTGTGATAGTTGAAAAATAAAAGACCAACTTGATGTCACTTGCTATTTTCACTTATGTGCTCAACACGACCAATGTGGTAATTCAACAGAATAGTCACAAGCTCCTGATGATGGATATATTAATGTCCGAAACATGTTGAGCACATAAGAAGTGAAATAAAATAGCAAGTGACATCAAGTTGGTCTTT
>Ga0123357_10008957_pt1 | contig 12577 bp, 7 predicted proteins | sample TergutEmb28metaG_FD_89873 | JGI IMG/M metagenome (GOLD analysis project Ga0123357, IMG submission 89873) | Embiratermes neotenicus P4 segment gut microbial communities from Petit-Saut dam, French Guiana - Emb289 P4 | ecosystem: Host-associated > Arthropoda: Insects > Digestive system > Gut ... | reverse complement strand
GCGTCGAGGGGGGGCTATCAAGGGACAACAATTTTTAATGCCCGGTTTTCACCTAAAGTCCCAAACCACCCGGCCCCCCCCCCCTTTCCAACTTTCCCCCTTCCTTTCCCCCCCCCCCCCGTGTGCCGCCTTGTGCCATCAGGTTCTAAACGCGCTATACGACATTCTCTGACTCACACGCTAGGCTGAGTTGCCCGTTTCAGTACAGTGCAGTATTGTCACCTGTAAGGTTAAAATGTCCAGATGGGCCTTTCGAACTTTGAAGATGTCACAACGTTGCCTCGAAAGGTCGGGAACCAGTTACTCAGTGACGCGGAGTCACATCCCAGAAGAAGGGATATCACACACCTGCATGGTACTCCCAAAATTGAAGTAATACTTTATCTTTAAAAAATATTATGTCCAAATTGCCGTTTGCAGATATCGATATAAAATTGCATGTGTATATTTTATATTCGTTGTGAAAAGGCCGTCACCAGGATGCAATGTCAAACATCAGAGACTCTTCTAAGGAATCAACTTCGTAAAAACAGGGCGACATTGTAAATAAAGCGCAGAGCTAGTGGATCGCCTTCATCCTGTCCTCATAACAGGATGTGCGAGTTCTGTGACGGTGTAACCAGGGTCGCCGAGAGGGGTTTCGGCCTCCGGCGAAAAACTTTTTAGGAGCCCATAGCAAAGGCGAATCAACTAAGTATTTACACTAGATCGCACAGACTCTTAGATCTAGACTGATCTGGACTTGGTATGACAGTTTAATTTGTACAATCGACAAATATTGTGACTGCCGGAAATACAAAAACATGTATCAAAATCGGATCCCAGGCACCCTTCTGTGCCGCCGGGCCCCGGTAGTTTGTATGGCCTCCCCCCCCCCCTTGTACGGCCTCAACCCCCTTGTACGGTCACCCCACGCCCTTTTCGGCACTGGGTATAACTCGCCGCAAGACCTTATTTGCACTTCCATGACCCGTGTCTACCTATTCCCATACGGTGGCAAAACCGTTCGCATCATTAACATAGGACCCCGAAAGTCCCTATAAATGTACCTACACTTGTTACGAAGTCATTGTCATCACGACAAAATCATCACACACGAAGTCCCTTAATACTGATCTTATCCCCCACTAATCACAGAGAATTAAGAGCGGATAAATTGTGTGGATTGATAGCCACCATTCAGTCAAAGTCGTTTATCGTTTCGTATTTATAAAACATTAACGATGAAGGTAGGACCTTGCAGGCCCCATTGTCTTTTATTAGTGTGTCTGTGTCACCACAGGGGAGAAATTTGTGCTGGGTGTAGTTAGGCTAATTTTTAATTTTATCTCGGAGAGCAGAAGGGGCAGGAAAATCGATAAACTGACCTACACAGAGCAGTTTTATAATGTTCACTCTTCGTCAAGTATTGTTTTAGTGCTATTATATGATGGCTGAGAATTTTATGGCTGGTTATGGGGCAGATGAAGATTAACGTACATCTCTGTCCGGCAACAGTTTTCTAAGTGCATGTGTGTTTCTTAATATTTTGTAATTTTCAATACTGCAAGACGTCAGAGTGTCATTATACAATATAAACTAACAAAATGCACCCTTTCTAAATTAATATTTTAATTTTTAATTTTTTTGTGTCTTCTGCATGTTTCGAAGCCGAGGGTTCATCTTCAGAATTGAACACACTTTTCTACCTACAACATTGCTTATACTGATGCACGTAAAACAGTGTTTCTCAATATTTGTGAGATCGCGACCCGGTAAATTCTTTTTTCATAACAGGAGGGTCCTGTCCCAACAGATTTACTCGTCAGTACCTTTCCAATTTTCTTTTTAAGTTCATACATTAAACTAACATAAGTATTAATAATTAATTATGGCATAATCATAAAGACTATTAATACAATTATGTGTACGGTGTGGCATGTTGACAAGTATAAAATTACATTTAAATTAATTATCAGTTCCAGGAGAGTCTCTTGCGGTCCGGTATAATTGATGCCAGGGCTCGGTATCGGGTCGCGGCCCGGCGGTTGAGAAACGCTGATGTAAAACACACTATACCATACCTGTGTGTACAACCGTCTTCCTGAAGATGAACCCTCGGTTTCGAAATAATTCGACGACATAAAATAATTAAAATTTAAAATATTAATTTAGAAAAGCTGCATTTTGTTGGTTTATATTTTATAACTATATTACAATGCACGGTGCAAAAAAGAGCCGTTAAACTGTCCATTGTTCCGTATATTGTCTAGACACAAGCTGTACGAACCTCTGCGCACTTTCACGTTTAATTTAAAAGCCCTATTCGCAAATTGTACATCAGAATAACCACAAAGTTTCGAGACGGAATAGGCCACACTATTCCTAGCCGCTGAATATGCAGTAAGCCATTTAACCGATTATTGGTAAGTAGTTAATCTACTAGAACTGCTGGTAGGCGTAAAATAATACAACAGCCTTATTTTGCCGTTTTGAAAATTAGGGAAACAAAAAGTGCCATAAGACTTTCCGCATTAATGAAGAAAGACGCCCCATTATTTCCGTGTCACTGAAGGAAGGTTTCTTTACATTTACATATTAAACATCTGGGAAACTGTCACCTTCCGTGACCAAACACAGTCTAAACACTGGGTGAGAGAATCGTATCATGGCGGGTTGTAAGGGAACATTTAACGCCTGTTTGTGATGTGAATGCGATTGAACTAGTGTACGATGAATTTCGTGTGCACTTCCATTTTTGAGCTGTTAATTGTCAAAACAAAGCAATTAAAAAATACAAGCGATTACCGATAGCAGTTTACCGGTGAACTATTTTTTCTGTAATGCTTGTCATACGATTTACAATTCCGATCCTTGTTTTTGTTGACACAATTCTCAGGTTATACGTCGAAAATCCGAGAATTCTGGGTAAGAAAAATGATAGCAGGTATTTGAAGGGAGGTGAAGAAAGGATATCCACACTTCTGAGAAGTCCTTTTCTCCATTTCATCCAAATGGCTTTTCTTCAGTAGGAAACCCTGGGAGTTTCTCTGTAGGCTGGGTAGCTAGTTGAAGCAGATGATGGGAAGTGTAGAAGTTTTGGAAGGCTGATGCGAAGGGTGGGAGGATTGAGTCAGTGTGTTTCGGGTAAAGTTCTTAGGCCTCGGTTGCTGACGGTGGCGCTGATGGTTGCTGGGATGTGCAGCCAGGATCAATAAACCGCTTGCTACGCGCTGCTTTGCTCACCCCGTCTTCGTGTGCAATCGGGGTCGCTTCCAGATGGGTTACCAAAGTGACGGTCAGGAGGAGTACGGAGGGGGAAACAGCCCAGGGAAGAGAAAGTCATATTATACAGCCTGTTCTGTTCCTGCCTACACAAAAAGACAGAAAGGATTTTAGGTGACGGTTTGTGTGTGTGTGTGTGTGTGTGTGTGTGTGTGTGTGTGTGTGTATGCATGTGTGTGTGTAACGAATGAAGACTTGCACAGACTAGCAAACTAACAATAACAGTAGTTACAGAAGTTTCAAGTTTTCTAGAATGTTATGCCTTGTTGAATTGTCAGTAGTTGCCATTATTTTAAAATCTCGCTGTGCTTCAGTCTTTCGGGTCAAACAGAACGAGGCTTGTTGAACTAGACCTTAAAGACGAAGGCGCTACACCCAGTCGAAAAGCAACGCCGCTGGGATAGCCTTATTGGTACTGTGAAATCTATATTGGCCAACTTCGGTCCACTCACAGCCGTCAAATTCATACATTTGGCAAACACGGAAAACACTTGCCATTATGAAAATTGAACATTGCAGCTGCCACTCGCGTAGATGTTCAGAGGCAGGTGGTTGAGTAGGAGAGCAGATACACAACCGTGTTAATGAACGGGAACTTGAATTACACTAATGGGTCTGTTGCCACCAGGAAATTTCAGTCTCTTGTTCATTCTTGGCAGAGAAAATATGGGAGTTGATCGGACAAGAAGCAGTTGTGAGGAATTCGGACCGTGTGCAGTATAACGCAAGAATTTCACAGTCGTTTAGGTCGGCCAACACAAAGGAGGTTGAACTTACAGATAAAGCATAGCGCTAAATGTGAAATTGTGGCTAAGATTCAAGGTGCACATGTGGGCAAGTAACGACCATGCAAAATATCATAGGAATTTGTCAGTTTCGTAGAAGCGTGGCCGACTGACAGATCGCCAGCTTACAAGGGTGGCTAACTTCACAGGATTTACTATACTTGTGGCGATTACGAAGTGCCGTGTTTGTTGTACAGAAGAGTAGTGCGGTTCAGCCGATATAAAATTTTGATCCTGCATTTAGATTCAAAAAATATACCAAACCATCATTAATAAGAATCAAGGAATTACCACTACACTGTGCGTGATATGCCATAACAGCGCTGATCTCACACGGATCAATTTAAAATTTAAACTGGGGTTTCCGCTCGAAATTTTTGCCCGCTTTCGTAACCAAATATCACAAGTGACGGTAGCACATTGTCATGACCTCTTTTCCCACCTCTGTACACTTCAAACAGAATCACTTGGAACTATATTTTGAATTGAATCTGCAACCGCTACAGCGTCGTTAAATTCCTATGAAATCATTTTCTCCATCCCAAAGAACCAGTTCGACTTCACATGACCACATACGTTATAAAGGTCATTACATAAAATCTCTCAGTCCTGGAATTTAGGTTACATTCTTCTGCCTGAGGTCAACGTCTTGCAAGTAGATAATGTAGTACGGCAAATAGTGACTTCTAATGCTGTTAAGTAGAACTGAACGTTTCTCGCTGAGTCACATATTATACTACTTTAGAAGATATTATTTCGCCTGGTAAATAAGAGTTATTATATTAAATGTTGCTAGCGGTCTGGACAGAACATGCGTTTTATTTCATAGTTTCTACAGTGCTGAAGAAGGCATAACATTTCTCCAAGGTCATTTCGGTATTATCGGATGCCATTCTTCACGGAGGGTTGGTTTGTCTGAGGGGTGGATCTGTCTAAAACAGCGAGTGCTACAGGGGCGGAGGGATAATGTATAATAATGGCTTGCAGAGGAGAGGAAAGGAATCTAGATGCTGATTGGATAGCATCTGGAACCAATGAATGGCCCCTCCTTTGTTTGGAAACTTTATCATTTTTTGAGTAGAATCATAAAATGCATTATGCTACGTACCGTTTGTTTATATCAGCAGTTCGATGCAAGAGCGAAAACTTGCATTTATTTCGTTAAAATTAGTGGCTGAAAATGTACTATAAAAGATGCAAGCTTCATTAATTACTGACAGGAAGATTAGTCTAGAAGTAAATGCTGAGAAATTTAATTATATATTCATGTATTAACAGAATGTAGGAGAAAATAAAAATAACCCTCTGGTAAATTTCAGATATATAAAATATTACAAATGAAAACTGCATGCATGAAGAAATAAAGATCAGATAAATTCAGGTTATGCCTCCTAAGAACACAAACATTAAAGGATACCGAGCTATAATTTTGCAATTTGCGGGTGTGAGTCTTGATCTCTCACCTTAAGAGAAGAACGTAGAACGAGGGTGTTTGAAAATAGGACGCGGAGGGAGAATAATTGGGCCTAAGAGAGAGGAAATAAGACCGAAGAAAATGCCACAACGAAGATCTGCCAGCTTGTATTCCACCCGTTACCAAAAGTATGTGAGCAATACGGTTATAAGAAATGTGCAGTTATACGTTAATGGAAGAAGAAGGGAATTTTGTATGAGTACAGTTAAAGTACGTTTTCTTCTGGAAAATTACTGTTATAGAAGTGAGGTTCTGTGTGTGTACGTCCGCACGTACTTCGTGTACACAGCTTTAAATACGTACAGCATGTGAGTAAATGCCTCCCGCTCATACGCTGCCTGAGTATTGAATTAGAATCAGCCAGACTTAGATGCACTACATTCCCCAACACGGGGTCAGCGACTGATTTCCGTAACAGAGGATGAATAGCACGTTTATTACCAGCGTTGCCAGATCCACAGGGCTTTTTTGACTACCAAAATTTTTTTTTTCGTTATATTTATACGTTCAGCCCTTGCGTGCAATGTTCCTTTAGCGTACAAGGTAACGACATATTCTGAGGACACGGAACGGTTGCTTGTTGTGTAAGGACTTATGATTATTAAACATTATGAATGTTAAAGCTACAAGATTCGATTAATTTACTAGAATGTGAGTTATATTAATGCGATATCAGTAGAAATAATTTCGTATTGATATGAATTCAACTGCTTAATTCTTTGAGTGCATAATACTTTTTGGTATGCTCTAATGGAAAAAGAGGAATTCCATTCATTACGGATAGATTGATTTGGTTGGTAGGAAGGTATAAATAACTGAATAACCAGAAATATTTTTTTTCCCCGAATAGAAGCAGCATTCAGTGTGTAAGATTTACTCACCCATACATTTAGTCATTCCCTGGTACTACGGCCCATGTATGACCTTGCCCCCCCTCCCCCCATATTCTCTCATTTCTCTTGCACGCCATCTTCTTTCATCCAAAACCTTGACGTCATCAGTAAAGTACCTTTCCTGTGTCACCGTGGTCTGAGCCCGTATTTAAGACGAGATGCAAATTTTAAGAGTTACGAAAGTTTTAATAAACACAACACCAGCTTTTTTTATTTTACATTTATGCATCAATTTGTAATGCAAATTAAGGTTGTAAGATGTACAATATTTGAATTTATTTAAGGTAGGTGCGGTTCATCAGTGTAAAAATGACAGGGTAAAACTATTCGATATGGACATGAGCGGCGTAGATGGCATGTCCGTCAGGAATCAGGCGTCGATTAATAGCCTATCATTTCTCAGTAATACCTGCAAATAAAAATCAGAAACGCAACAGGTCATCTATCTCATAGTCCTGCTTCTTGTTCTAGTGACTTTTAAGCCAGTGGCATTGCTACTTTCAGGAAGGGAAATAACTTTCTTGTAAATTTCCAATATAATGAGGGCCTGCATATTGTGGAATGCACATTTTATACTTAAGTACACTTACGTATAAATTTTCGTGCCGTATGTTGTGTTTAACCAAGTGACAGCCGTTGTCTTGGTGGTGAAGCTTTCAAGAATTTAGTGAAACCCGTTTATAAGTGAATCGCGATCGACTGGGTAATATCTGATTATCATCCGCACACCAAGTGTACGCTGCACTGCCCGGTAACGTACACATCGCGTGGCATATCTGGACTAGAAGGTTGTAGGTCATACTGAATCAAAGCCGAAGTTTTTATACACCACCTATATACATAATACTCTGTAGCAGCTAAGAACTGACAACTGTGACAAATTATGGTTAGTGTGTTGACATGTAACACTAGAACATTTTAACTAAAAACCGACAACCGGAATGGCTTATGATCAAATACTATAAAACATTTTTAATATCAGTTTGATGCATTTTAACAATTTTATGTATTTTAACTTTCATACGTTTTAATTACGTTTAGAACAAAAAAAGTAACATATATTGGCAGGTTGGCTTTTACACCTTTGGTGTAATAACTCCCTGAAGATGGCACCTCGGTGCCGAAACTGTTGGAGTTTACGTATGTCATGTGTGTTTATTACGGAGTGCATATGTTGGAATATATATTGATTCTACACATGTTTATAGTACTGTAACTGTGATATCCGTGCTGTTGTGATGGGAAACTTCCACCAGTGAAGCGTCGCTTCCATAAACATTCCCGAAACGTGCTGTAATTACTTTAAGATACTTGTTCAATAATGTAACAGTTACTTTTGTGACGTCTTCTGGTTTCTGTGTACTATTTCTGCATCTAGAAGGACCATCCGTAAGTATTTAAAGTTCCTTCGGTTTTGTAGTCGACTGCCGAGAAAACTCAGTCACTGTAGTGACTAGACAAGTGGTTGGGTGGTTCAGAAACTGTAGTTCATTCCCTACAGGATGTCCCATAATGTCAAGATACACTCTGGATCCCACCCTGCCTCATTCAGTGTATATCGGGAACCCTTTCCTCGGGGTAAAGCAGGTGGGGCGTGAAGCCGAACTCGCACCTCCATTCGACGCCAAGGCTGGGAATGCGTGTGTATCTGTACTTTCACGCCAACCATTCGCCAAACAACATGGATCAAATTTACATCTGACAGTTTGTATTTTTGATCACTGTTTCCTTTTTGCCTAAGAAGATACGTTTTCTGAAATTTTAGGGTTGTTTGACCGTGCATCTTCATCATGAAATAAAGTGAAATGCCAACTTGATGCAACAATGCCGTGCACCATCCAGACCGTACATACGACCTACGCAGCGGCTCTCAGGACCACCACCCTTCTACAAACTAGGCGCAGAAAACCATATGCTGCAACTTAACATCTAGTGCTACTGATGATGGGCGTATGCGCCCGAAACATGTCGAGCTAAGGAAACTTCAATAAATTACATAGTTGCATCAAGCTGGCATTTCACTTTATTTCAAGACGCGTTTTTATTCAGTCCCTTTATCCAGTTGGGCTTGACATGTACACTTAGAAATGGTGAGATGGATGAGAAATGTATACGTTTGCTTTGCTCGCCTGCTGGGCTCGACCCATTTGAACGAGCTGCGCGCAAATCGGTGGGGGAAGGGTCTGTAAATTGCTTGTAAGATGGTGGACTGCACTGATCTTTCGTTAGGACAGGAACAAATTTCGGACTCCTAGAATGCGATATCGAACGTTTGTGTTCCGTAGAGTGTGTGTACTTTCCTGAGTATGTGAACGAGTATCACAGTCTAAGAATGGCTCTGCTATATTGATCAACTTAATGAAGACGAAATACAATTCTTATGTATTGAATTTGTAGCAGGACAGTGCAGCTGGTATGTGGAGTTTTTATGATCCTCTTGATGGCGTCCGCTTTCTAATCTTGTACGTGGGTGTATAAGCGAGAATCCGTAAGGTGGTGAAACATCCATAAGAATCGTTGTGACAATTTATATGGTCTGTAATATATGTCTCATTTCTTTCCTCTTGTACTGTGTTTTATGTGAATTTTACAATAGCAACTACTCCCTCTGAAATCAGTACTTTCTGTCACGTAACAATAAATTAATTGAAATGATTTGTCCTTTAACAAACAAAATGTGTTTATGAAGGTAATTTACACGCTATGGCAGATATTTCGTTTCATTTTCCGGTACAGACTTAGTCATCTTTTATATTATGCCTCTTCTTTTGTGCTGTAATAGGCGTTAATACATTACAATAGAAGAGAAGTGTTGGCAAATTTTGGGATTTCCGAACCACATAATTACATTACATTCCACAAAATGCAAAGTATTTTAAGCGGAACTGCCAAGAAATATTGAATTCACTCATGTTATTTCGTTGATATAATGGTCATCATCATCTTACAATCATGATGACAACAGCTGTGCCTCCCGGCGGAATTCAAACCTGGACTCCCAATAAGCAAGAGGCCGCGAACCCACGCCTTATTCTGCCCGGTAGCTTTTAATTGTCTGCCTTCTATATGCGGTAAAGGGAGACAGATTCTGTAGAACGATTTCCGTTTTCCCACCTGGCCCTGACACCCTCACAAAGCTTTTGGTTGCCATGCGGATCCCTCCTCCAAAAATAACTTAGTTCTTCAAGCTCTCAGTCACAACTCACTGTACAGTTTAATAGTTTATTTCGAAAATGTAACGTGTAGCATTATTTATGTATTTATTGTATTATTATTGTTATTATTATTATTATTGTTGTGTTTTTTAAACTTTGCCTTTCTTCCATCGTAGTGCTCTCTGTGCCTTCTTGTTCTCGCCACTTTAGGCATTTAACTTGTGACGTCTCTTCCATCTATAAAAACAGGTATGGTTCTACTGAGTAGTTCTGAAAGGCTACAAGTACACGCTGCATTTCGAAATAACCGATTTAGTTAGTGAAGATGTTCACAAACTAGGAACAGGGTTTGAACGCCTTGCTGAATTCAGTGTAAATTTCTTTCATAAAATTTTTTTCTTAGCAGGAATTGCAATAAAATTTAGATTAGGTGAACCCAAAGGAGACCAACTGTGTGTGCCTGCTGATCAGCATCTGCTGAACTCCGGTTCAGAGAAGGGTAGATTGTAACGTTGCGTTCAGACTTACTCTTTGTATGTACCGAAATAATTTGAAGTCGTGATTTATGTAATGTGAGAAGGGAGCAGCAGGGTTTTCTAACCTTATTGCTGTTTTTAATTTTCTTTCCATTAAACCATTTACCACCATCTTTCACGCACGCTGCAGGTCCGAGCAACCAACATGTCATCATAACCGCATTCTGAGCGCAGAGGAGTTTGTCTTTTTGGTAAGACGCGTGATTCAGCTGTGAATTATTTGTGCGTTTTAGGCATTAATAAAGTAAAATATTAATGTAGAAGTCCCCATGCAAACTGGCGTTAAATGGCAGGTAATTCCTAATTTGTACAGCCATTTAAAACCTGGCTTTATATCTCGGCACGTTGTGATACCGTGGGAAAGTTTAGAATGCTGACACTTTTTTTGATTCGTGTTACAAGGTAAAGGAGCAAATGTGAACATATTGTACTAAGTGATTCACAGTCCTTGAGAAGTTGATTTCCTGCCATCTGCGGACCCCGAAGGCCCATTCGCGCTTAAATAAATAGGAGTTGTACTTTCTGCAAGATAAGGGGATATTCGTAAACTGATGGAAGTTAAATAGGAGATGCATCTTCTGAAAGATTAGTAAATATTTGTGAACTGATGAAAAGAGAGTAGTGCTAAGAGATTCATTAACACTTATCGCTCCAAATCTGAGTTAAATTCTACAGCGTTTTCCGCGGTACCAGGTCTAATGTCGAGCTCAAACCATTTTCAGTGTTTTATAGTAGTTTTCCCTAAGCGTCTGTTATCTAGTGTCTGCTTTTAAAATTTGCAGATTAGAGATTTTCTGCAAAATTAATGTGGACCATGTTTTAAGTCACTTAATTCCACAGCATTTAATATTACGTACCTGTAATACAGGTAATTGTTGGCATTTGTAGTACGCGTGCAAAGGCGAGAGTTGGAGCCGCAGAATACATAATTTCGTGACACGATTTTTTTTTTTAATTGAGAACGTTTCCAACACATAAACATGGTTAGTGGAGGGTTTCCTTGCAGAAGTGTGGTATATTTGTGGATTAAGTTCGCCAAGTTTAGCACATCCAAACACAATTCCATGTCAGTTTGCCTGAAGACAGCATGAAAAGTGGCTGCCTGTGGTGGGTTCACTACTTGAAAAATTGTGTTGTTAGGTTACTGGCCTGGGAAATTGAAGTCCTCAGCTGTTACTGAAACAGAATGTTGACTGTATCGGAATCGGAAAGTTTGGTATGTTGGCTAGAGATTGAACTGGATCTGTAAGTTCCTGGATGTCATTGTTAGAGGGTTTTCATTCCCCACACGCAGTGTGTGTGTGCGTGCGCGCGTGTGTGTGTGTGTGTGTGTGTGTGAGTGGAGGAAAGTCTGCATCCATAGCAATCATGCAAATAAAAATAGAAATGGTACTAAAACTACTGCCACACGTTTCTGCTGTTGGACTTTATGCAAAACCCAGAATATTACAGGACCTAAAAATTCACCGAAATTATGTTTATGCTGTTCTGCTGACGGACAACGTAGGAATCGTGGTTCCATCCTCGGCACTGACAAGCATCGAAGACCAGGACAGCAGCCAATTCAGCCTCCCTATTCGGTGGGTGCAGTGGGCGCTTACCCTAGTGGTAAAGAGTCTGCAGCATGAAGCTAAATACTCCCTTTCTTATAGTGCCTTTCTGACTTATTTAGCTGTAGATTATCTTTGCCTTCACTGGCAGAATGGCTGTTTAGCGACATACTTTCTACATCACCTTTGATATGTGAACCCTACGGTGTTGTACCCAGTTCATTGTAGCGACTGAGATTGTGCAGGGGTACGCCAATGCATTTGTGCCAAAATTTGAGACTGACACATACTACGTAGTAAGTTCCGTGTTTTCCGTTGTGTCTCTGTTCCTATATAGGCGCATACATGCACACCCCTCTCCTACTAAAAGGGCCTGTGTACTATACTGTGTTCCCGGATGAGTGCAAACAAATGGGCGGTTGATTCGATCCAAAGAAACCAATAGTTTGGCTGCTTTGTGAGTGGCGCTCACTAAAGAGATGGAGTGTTACTTTGTAGCGTATTCGCTATGGTTACGTCCATTCCGTGAGAGACATCTTTCAGCGGCTGTTTGGAGATGACATTTGAGAAGCCATAGTGTCTTCCTTTTGTGGGTGAACACGTTTCAAGTAACGCACTCCATTTTTCGGATGGAGTGTGTTGTAGGAACTAACTGTTTGAAAAGAATAGAGTGTAGATGTGATGAGACATCCAAGTAATAGAATGGGAAGGAAAAAAGAAGCATTTAAAAATAATTATGTGGGACGATTAATGTGGTTAAAATGGCAAACTAATAAAGAGAAGTCATTATTTTGAAATTTAATGGTGACAAGGCAACATATAGGGCCTTTGTGTGTGTGTGTGGGGGGGGGGGGGTCACGTACCTGGTGTGTAATGGGATATGGATTACCATTTCTTTTTCCTTTTTTTTGAAATGTTTT
>Ga0123357_10008956_pt1 | contig 12578 bp, 6 predicted proteins | sample TergutEmb28metaG_FD_89873 | JGI IMG/M metagenome (GOLD analysis project Ga0123357, IMG submission 89873) | Embiratermes neotenicus P4 segment gut microbial communities from Petit-Saut dam, French Guiana - Emb289 P4 | ecosystem: Host-associated > Arthropoda: Insects > Digestive system > Gut ... | reverse complement strand
TAGGCAAAATTACTACCGGACATCTTTCTCGCCCACAGTTCCACCTTTAGCTGCTAGGATCTCTCGCGTCGTTGCGTACGGAGACACCTGGCGGCTAAAGTGGGAACGTCTAAAGGCGGGGGAAAGCAATGGTAAACTATCCCCAAGTACTTGCCCAGGATGCAGTGTTCCAGAGCCATGCCGGTCACATGACTGGGCTCTGGTTCCTGCCAAGCCCGGCCTTCAAGGCTGAATACTAATGAATGAATGAATGAGTGTTTTAGTGTTATTTTATGTAAGTGCATTTGTTGGTTGACAATTAAAGTAATTCTACGAAATGCATGGTGCAACGATGAGAATACACAAATTCTTGTTTTATAATAAGTTTATTGCATTCATCTACGTGTTTCGAGCACAATAGTGTTCGAAACATGTAGTGGAATATAATAAACTTATAACAAACAAGAATTTGTGCATTAAGTTTGTCAATTACTGAGAAAAATTCATCGTGAATTCCAGCGTCTGCATATAATATAGTCAGGTCATTAGAATTGTTTTGCCTTGGTTAGCCTCGAGTGAGGTGATATGTTTATGATTATAGAGCGACCCACACGTTTTAAAATTGCCTTTATAATTTAAAGGAGGGCTTTACATTTTTTACTATTGTTGAGATTTTTCAAACAGAGATTTCAGTTATACAGCGACGTGTACCGTTATGATAATTGCACTTGCAGACTTTTTTCTAGAGGGTGGGAGTACGTGCATACTGGGAAGAGCTTAAAAGTTATATAATGAATTCTGGGCGCTCAGTTGATGGTCCGTAGTTGACAGTTCAATACGGTCGGGTTTGTGACGAATGTAATCCTAGGTCTTTAACGTTATTCGCTAGCAGAATTATCATTTTAGAAAAGTTGAAGTCGATTTCGGAATATTTCCGTATCAATGATTTCGCGTATTTTAGAAGGGAGTTGTTAACTGTGCCTACAAAATATTTTTCTGAAGTTCATATAACATGTCATGAAACCATGACAGAACAAATAAGTGAGATGCAATAAACAAAACCTCCTCTGGCTAAATGTCACGTCTGGTGATTTTAAGTAAACTAGCGTTTCAAAACTCTCTGACATCACAAACGTGAAGGTAGAAACGGAGTCTTTCTCAGAAAAGTTGGTTAATTGAAACATCTGAAGCGGCTTTCAGCTGGCGAGTGTTTCGCCGAATTTAGATCCCATGAAAGTTTCATGACATGTATAAGATACAATAAGACTTGTTTGGCAGTATCAGTAGTACTACGGCAAGGAAACAGATGGCAGTGGTTTCAAAGGACGACACTCACCGATTTGGAAAGATTCCTGGCAATCTGAAGCTGCGATCTTAACTATTTCAAACTGCGGCATTCGCAGACCTTTCCCCATGATGACCGGGTTCATGGTCTTCCACTCTAGACTCAACTCTTCGATTGTCTTCGAGACTGAAACAGAGCAGATATTAGGAATCGACGTCACGCCAATGGCAATTCAGCGTATCATCAATATGACTCAGCTCAGACACTTACAGCTGGCGACTTCCATTGTGCAGACTTGACTGTCAAGAGGGAACTTTGCGAGATCCATCATGCAGGAAAACGTCAGTTTCAATCTGAAAGAAATCGTAGAACATAACAAACAATGTCGTAATTCAACATGCTTATGACATCAGAAAACAATGACGGAAAAAAGAAGCGGATCCAAAATTTTTCAATTTTTATTACTGTCATAATAACTTTTATGGTTACAACAACGGAATGTGAAGGATAGAATTTGAGGCTTAAGTTACAGTTTTTCTTTATTGCAAGGGCGCACGTTGCTATAGTTCTTTATCTTAAATTTTAACTTGTTACTTGTAATACTGCAAGGCTAAAGACATGTTCAGTTTTTAAAATGTCTGTAACAGAGTTTATAAATCATCTCTCCGCGAAAACGTCATTTTTTAATTTATCTTCGCACTTATGACAACGGGTTACAACTTTTTTTTCCGCCAAGCAAGGAAAGCAAATTTTCCGCAAATGGAAATGCGAACTCATTTCATGGCAGCAAAGAAGAGGAACCCACTGGCATGATTTAACTCGATTTTCCTTCACGACAAATCCAAGGTAAACAGCACAAATACAGATGTGGTACGAATACGAATGAAGTAAAGTATCCTAACCCTCGAATCCCTCATGGGAAGGTGTAAATTAACGGCTGAATATAGCGGTAGATATTCAAAGTACATCACGAGTAATTCATATGAACGAAGATATTCAAAGTACATCACGAGTAATTCATATGAACGAAGTAACCCAACAAAACAAACCTAAGCAAAACATTTTACTTTCTTCCAATAAAACCAACTAGATGCACTAATTTCTTCAATTTATTTTAGGAATAAAATTCTACATGTTTCGGACAGTTCCTGTGTCCACTATCAGGAGTTTTTCACTGTACACACAGCTATGGTGTATGTCATACAGGTTTGCTGACAGCTTGCCAGCAGGATCAGGACGGAACTGAGCCTGCTCGCAACCTGTCAGCAAACTTGTATGACATACGTGTATACCGTTGTTGTGTTAACAGTGAAAAACTCCTGATTGTGGACAGAGGAACTGTCCGAAACATGTAGTTTCATTCCTAAAATAAATCTGAGGAACTGGTGCATGTAGTTGGTTTTATTATAAGAATTTATCATGATGCACTGTCACCTGAACGTCAAATGCATTTTACTTTGTTTTATCTTTGCCAAACAGGATCGAATTATTTCTTTCCCTTTATTCTATAGTAGAAAAAATGCACTCAGTACAAGGATACAAATCTTTTGTTAAGTTTCGTGATAATGGCGAATAACGTAATAAATAACTAACACAATATGGAACTGCTGTCTTCGTCTAAACCAACAATTAATGACCCTATTGTACATATCGTGTTACATTACATTCTGCTAAGCGTTTCGGCGCACATCGGCACCGTCATCAGGGAGTCTTTTATTTAACTGTTCGGTTTTCGGCAAAACAACTGGCTATAAACACTTGTGTCGAAATCGAACAGTTAAATATGAGGCTCCCTGAAGATGGTGCCGACGTACGTCGAAACGCATAGTAGAATGTAATGTAATGTGTTATGTTTATTGGACCGTGCATCATCTTGGTAGTTGAGTAAAGAGAGACCATCTTGATGTCACTTGCTTTATTATTTCTTTACTTAATGCCCAACATGTTTCGGATGTTAGTACATCCATCCTCAGGAGCTTGCGACTTATGTGTTGAGATATTTCATGGGTTGCATTGATCTGGTTCGATGTGTGTTAGAGTTACGTTGTGGTATGGCTGTTGTCGTGTGGTATCCGTATGCAGGCTGAGGCACTAGTGCCTCAGCTTGCATACGGATACCATACCACCACAGCCAAACCACAACGTAACACCAACACACATCGAACCAGATCAATACAACCCATGAAATAACTCAACAAATAAATCACAAGCTCCTGAGGATGGATGTATTAACATCCGAAACATGTTGAGCATTAAGTAAAGAAATAATAAAGCAAGTGACATCAAGTTGGTCTCTCTTTACTCAACTAGTAATGTAATGTGTTATGTACGGTAGGGGCATTAAATGTTGGCTTAGATGAAGACAATTAATACGAACCTAAAGCAAGGTATACCCCAAATTAAGACAGTGTTGAACTGTTTGTGCTCTTAGCGGTAAATAAAGTTCTACTTTCATGATTTACAAACTTTTCCAAATGCATCGCATGAACAGAACAGCGCAATTAAAAAAAAAAAAAGTGAGTTGTGATGTCATCATTTGTAAGGAAACAGGAATACCATCCATGCAAAATGTCCGAAAATATGTGTGTATGAATCAGAATAAATTATGAAACTGCTAGTGTGTCCACAGTATACTGAGTCACCAGATCTGCGCAGCGTGTCAGAACACTGTAACGACAGAGACCACGGCATAGTCCCTTCTTGCGCTAACAATATCTTGAACGTTAAGTGCCTTCCTGAAAGGACGAAATAAGTAAAATGAGTAAGCACAGAGGAGAAACACCTGAGAATTAAATATCCTGATTTTCAGTGTTTGGACAGAGTTGCACTGTTTGTAACAAAACCTGGTTACTGAAGCAGTAGAAAGAAAATCAAGTAAAAAGATCGCTTTATGAGAAGGAACTTAAAATGTGTTTTAGAAAAAAAAAGTGAAATCTTATCTATTGTAGTGGTTCTGCTTATTAATTGCTTCGAAAGATGGATTAATTCGCAATATAATCACTCTAAACAACGTAGAGACGACAGAGATTCGCAATATAATCACTCTAAACAACGTAGAGACGACAGAGAGTAGACTGAGCACAGTTTGCGGCTATCTGGATTTAAACTACGTGTACCTACCCTATCACACGGTACCAGACCAGCATGGATGATTTCACAACTCCGAAGGGAACAAAGCACTGTCCTGATCATTGTTTTGAGCTGCCGTCACAAGCAACAGGACGGATAGTCAAACAGGGAAAGTGATAATGCCATTCGCGTTTTTAATATAAAGTTGCGTCTGTACATGATATGAAGGCATATGGGGCGTGGAGTTACAGCTCCATTCATTTTAACCTTCGGCTTTCAGTGAAGGTAAGTTATCAGCTTCCCATTCCGTCTGTTTTACCTCCGGCATTCACAGAAAAGGAGGCAAGGGGGCGGGAGTGGTTTCTACAGGCGGTCTGGTTGATATGGGGAAGAGAAGAACTCAATTGTGATCCCCTGATTCTCCACCCCTCAGCTCAGTCACTGTACCAAATGAGCTATCTGTATTATGTTTATAACCCCAAGCAGTAATATAAACAGGCTAGTAAATGAATTCCTTTTTCGTTATCAGGTCTTCCATGCATAACCGCGAGTAAAATGGTATTGTTTCACATCGGCACAATTTAAATGAAGCATCGGAAAAGTACCTTACACTCCAAAACCATAATAGCTGTTTCACTGATAACGATATCTCTGAGGATCAGGTAACATGGAACCTCTAACACAACAACATCCTCTGGACCCACTCACAAAGATTCGCACACAAAGATATAAGCATTTATTTATCCATGTAGTATCCCTGCAATATTCAGTAACTCACACAATACCGATCCTTGTGGCCATTTGGTCTAAGGCGTAGGTCTGTAGCATCCTGAGTCCTGAGGTCGCTGTTTCGAAACCCCCTGATAGCATGGATGTTTATATATCTTGCTCTGAAGCAATATGGTTGGTTCGGAATAGGGGTGGTGCACGTACATGTTCATCTATATAATGCTGTGATCTTGGTTACAGCTGGGCTGGTGTGCGGTGTGTGCCTTCTTTACATTAGAGAGCATAAAATATATGCGTCGACCGAGACTGTCTCTGTCCATCCGCATGTTTCAACTCTGTACCTAATGAGATAATTTCCATCGTACTTGATACTGAAAGTTCTAGATCAAATATTGTCGGGTGAATTTAATTTTGTTAATATCGACAAATATTTGTCCCAAGTTTCATGGAGTTCAAACAGAACTTCAGCAGTCCTATGAAAACTATTTGCTGGACAAAATGGGTATATTTGATATCGTTGTTTTGAAGGTATACAGGTTTTGAGTGATATAATTTAGTGTTTTAGGGACATAAGATAGATGAATTGTTTAAACGTCAACAAGAGACCGAGTAAACGTAAGCATTTACATTTGTTAAGCGATAGGCCTGGGAAGACAAAAGTTATTATGTGTATGTTAATATGTTAATGTACATGTTATTATGTTAATGTTAATAACATATTAATTATTCTTTTGCCAAGTCACATTACAGAACGCCTGCGAACACCAAATTTTATACAGTGCAATTTCCTTGTATTAATTTTAAGTTCTACATTGTTAATGATATGATGTGTGACATAGATCACTGAAGGTGGTAGAGGAAAAGAGAAATACCTTAATTTGACGTTCAGGTGACTGTGCATCGTGATAAATTCTTATAATAAAACCAACTACATGCACTAATTTCTCAAATTTATATTTGGAATAAAATTCTACATGTTTCGGACAGTTCCTGTGTCCACCATCAGGAGTTTTTCACTGCACACGCGGCAATGGTATATGTCATACAGGTTTGCTGACAGCTTGCGAGCAGGATTAGGACGGAACTGATCCTGCTCGCAAGCTGTCAGCAAACATGTATGACATATACCATTGGTTTGTGTACAGTGAAAAACTCCTGATGGTGGACAGAGGAACTGTCCGAAACAAGTAGAATTTTATACCGAAAATACATTTGAGAAATTAGTGCATTTAGCTGGTTTTATTATAAGAAGAAATACCTCATTTGAGATGAACTATGAAATGGTGCAATACAAAAAAAAAAATGGTTGTATGAACAGCCATATTTAAAACCTAGGACTGGCTACTCATATGTTATGTAGTAGTAGTAGTTATTAGATACATATGGACAGAAATATTATGGCCAGAAATGGAAGTAACTTGTTCTTATGATTCAGTCGGTATTTCGGTCCCTACCTTTGCCGAAAGAAGTCGCATTCATATAGGAGCACCATCTACTCTAGCAGGCTGTCTTTCCAACGAATTGTAATTTATAACATGCATTTTTAGTGAGACTGTGATTTAAAAGTCTCTTTCGATTATAATTATGGATATGAATGGGTCAGAGGAAGGTAATATAAGAAAACGTAGCTACAGAGAAGGGAAATGTAAATATTTCTTCTTTAGGACAACGGATTTTATTAAAGTATTAGAGTATTAGTTGATGAAACACTGCGCGTTGTATCGGAATTTTTGTTAGCGTTGTAACAGAAGCTAATATTGTTTTTTTCACAACAAGAATCCAAGAGTCACATGCTACTTTGAAACTTGAGTTCTTTCACCACATACAACGGAACATAATATATTTGTGGCGTGAAAATTTTCATGCGTGATATTTTATTTCAAACATAATAAGAAGCTTTATTATTTTATGTCACGTTGTCACGTGTGTGAATGGTGTATGGTATGGAAGTCATATATACTCAGCAGGTATCCCCTACGTCTGTCATATAGATCTACGTCGTTGAAAGGATTTCTCTGTTCTATGTGCTCTGCTATTTTAATAAGAAACTACATACCGTGGGCGCAGACATGAAAATGAGAAGTCAGCGTCGTATAAAATAGATAAAAACTCCGCAGATAAAAAAGCCTAACATAACACATTGAGCGAAGTTTGTCTTGGCAAGAAAATAGTCTCCCGCGTCGTTATGAAGGGCCAGGCATCTTATGGGCCCCAAATTTCGTGCAAATGTGACGTGACACCGTGTGTTCTGGTAGAAATTTACGGACATTCCGAAGAAGCCTGCTGCCTCCGACTTCACGGCAGAAAAATACCACGAAAACGAAGGGAGCACATTCCTCCGAAACGTCGGTTATTTCACAATAGCACACCTTTAAGTTCTGTAAATTCATTTCACTCCGCCGTACCCCGTTTCGTTACGATAATATTAATATGTTCTTCCAAATATATGTTTCTTTCGAATAGTGACTTCCTTTCAGATTGAACAACCGAAACGTTTGACACAATCTTAATCCAATGCATGCTACATGTTTCGTCCATTTCGTCCACCTCACTATTCCTTATCTGAGTATCCCCCTAACATCTGACAGCCGGTCCCAGTGGCCGCGCGGTCTAAGGCATAGGTCTGCGGCCGCTCGCCTGCTGAGATTGTGGGTTCGATTCCTACCCGGGCATGGATGGCTATCTGTTGTGAGTGTTGTGTGTTGTCAGGTAGAGGTCTCTGCGACGAGCTGTTCACTCGTCCAGAGGAGTCCTACTGAATGTGGTGCGTCGTTGTGTGTGATCTACGTGTAGAAACCTCGTGAATGAGGAGTCCCTGGCCCACTGAGGGCTGTCGCGCCACAAACAAACTAATATCTGACAAATAATATAAATTATCCTATAAAACTCCGTCATGCTTCTTTGTACTGCTCCCCGTTATCTTCCTGTATGTCCTTAGCACTGTGTTTTCAAACATTCTCTATTTATGTTTTTCCTAGAGACGGTAGGCTTCTCACCCACAGCCAACTAACTTGATCTGAGTAACTACGTTCATGGAACAGCATCTTACTTTGAGGAGTTAACAGGCACTCAGCTAGTTACGAAATTTCAATTCGTTTACGGAATTCGACATTTCGTTACCATTTTTACACAAGACCATCTCACTTCCTTAGCTTCAGCCAGATAATCCAGTTCATGTTCTCAAAACCTGTGTATTTAACATGCATTATAATTACAACACTTCTACTCGCATCTACGTTTAGGTCTTCAGAACGATGTATTCCTTTCAAATTTTCAGAAAACTATTTAATTTCAATGCTTCCTGTGTCCCTCTAAACTCTGACTCTTATTTTACCATTCTTCTTGTTACTTTAAGCAAAGAGTACGAATTACCAAGTTACCGAAAAGCCGCAACTCACTTGGTCTTTCCATTGCTCAAGTCATTTAAAAGAATCCGTCCAACTCTTGCTTCATGTTTGATATTTAATAACAAATACTTTTATTTTTTAATTTTACCTTGCGGGGTCATAAGCTCCCGCCATTACACACCTGAATGGCCACCATTTGTTTGTTTACTGGCTTGCTGATTCAGTGTATTCGTAACAGTACTATAAATTTCTCTCTTTGTGCGTTGAGATGTAAGTAAAATGCAAAGGTGCCAACCTTGAAATTTACATAACAAAAATAAGCTAAAGCCAACTTTTACCGTATCACTGGAAGGTTATACAAAACAAAGTCTCATTTTAATGTTGTGTGCGCAATTTCATAAAAAAAACTAAGCGTTTTACGCCAAGGAAATATAAATCCACGCTTAACTTTCAACCTAGACGACCATTCCCTGTCGGCGCTTACGATCTCGTATTTTACACACATGCTGCCAGCTTCCATAACTGGTCACCATGTCCTGTAGTCGTTAACTCAATTTGCGTCATGCCACAGTGACAAGGGACTCACTTAAAGAAGGGGCACTGACACAAAAGGGAATTATCTGCTATAGGAAGGTAGTTACATTATCAAGAGTAAGGTAACAAAAGAACCGTCACCGTTACCAAAACTCCGAGTCACGTCTCTAGGCTGGCTTTCAGCAACGCCTTCCTCATAGCAGAGCCTCTGTGATATTACCTGAACTTTTAATTAAATTTCTATTGTACTCAACTGCTGAACGAAATATTTGTGCTGGAGGCTACGTAACAGGAGAATATATAGAAATATCACTGTGTAAACTGCGCTGGACGACATTATTAATCAAAACTAATCACAAATTAATATACACATATTAAAAACGACAATCATAATTTAAGCTTCTCGCCAAATATTATCAGAATGCTAGTATGAGGGATGATAAGATGTGAGGGGCATGTAACACGTATGAGAAAAATTGTAATTATATACACTAGCATATCGAATTTGTAGGCCTAAAAAATTTATAGATTAAATTCCTTGAATGCTTGGTACCATTCGATTCATGACTTCAACGAACCATTCGAAAGCGTTTATGATAAAAACAACCAAGAATTTTTTGCTGATGACACGTGTGATGTGTCGAAATGTGTTGGACAATTGACCACTTGTGGAGAACACATTTAATGCACATAAATTTGGAAGTTGGTACTACAAACTATTTATCATACGATGCACGGTACATGTAATATTAAAATAGAATTGTGATTTGGTTTTTATCTTAGTATCCGAGACACAATGAGGATGAACATCTGAAGATGAAGCATTATTAACTTCCCAAGACGGATTCTGATGCATATAGTTACCTAGTTAGGTCCTTATCTAGCCAGAAGATGCGGGCATGCTTGAGTAGGTTGTCTAAGGGCCGATTCACATTATGCGTTACGTTTCCGTTCCGTCACGGTTCCATCTCGTTCCGTTAGAGTGGTCTGTGTTCACACTGTTCTTCGTGTTCAGTCACCTTGCAGAAAAGCACGTGATAGGAGGCCTGCGATAATTTCCATCAAATATGCAGCCCCATTCGTTTTCTAGAAGACAATTAGCAGCGATAGCATTGAAGTTAGATGAAGAAGAGAAAAGTGCTGCTCTGAGTGACAAAAAGAAAAGTATGTGGGTTCACAAGTGTTTCAGAAGCAGAAAATCAGAAGGATCGTATGGAAGAAACAGCGCTGGAGGGATTTTGGCACATTCAAAACTTGGGAAATATTTAGAAACTCATCTGGGCATTCCGGAACATTATGCTTAGCCCCCCATGTTATTATGGGTGACGAAGCTTTTCCTCTGAAAACTTACTTATTGAAACCTTACCCAGGATCGCAGAGCAAAGCGGACAATTAGAAAGGCATCTTTAATTATATGCTTTCCCGATCCAGGAGAGTGGTGGAAAATGCATTTGGAATATTAAGCCATAATTTTCAAATTTATCGGAGGATCCTAAATCATTGGCGGAGAATGCGGGCTACATTATTTTTGCGACTTGTATTTTGCACAGTTATGTGAGAGATCAAGGCGTAGGACTAAGTGATATGGGAAGTTCTGCAAATGATCCAAGTAATCTCACAAAAATACCAAAACAAGGAGGTAGTGCCCAATGAAGTGCTTTTGAGGTAAGAGACAAATTTAAACATATCTTTAATAGTCCGTCTGGATCTGTGCCTTGGCAAAATAAAAGTGTGCAATATTAGGCTAATCTGTAATATTCAGTTTTTCTTTCCAGAATCTGTAACTATGTTTCTTATTTGACATATCATATAATTCCTCACATTTACGCACCAATTCTATTAATTTTTCATCCACTTCTGAAGACAAACAGGCAGCACTCATTACAAACAAACACTCGAAGTGTGGTACAGGAGACGCAAGACTGCCCACATTATCGGAATCGAGCAAGTACAGACCGGTTCGGACCCATTCCGTAACGTCAAACATTCTCGTTCAACAACGGCGACGGAACGGAACTGAGACGTGACGGAGACGTTCCTGTCAGTGTGAACATCTCCGTTTAATTATACATGAGAAAATGTTACTGAACGGTGACGTTCCGTGACGGAACGGAAACGTGACGTAGAGCGTGAGTCAGCCCTAAGATAAAATAAATCAAAGTGATTAAACGAAAAAGCAGTTTTGTTCTGAGTGTTAATGAATTGTGTTCAGCTGGAGCTTAGTTCAGTTTGGATTTAGTTAAGTTGGGGCTTAGTTCTGTTGGGGTTTAGTTCAGTTGGGACTTAGTTCAATTTGGGTTTAGTTCAGTTGGGGCTTAGTTCAGTTTGGGTTTAGTTCAGTTGGGGCTTAGTTCAGTTTGGGTTTAGTTCAGTTGGGGCTTAGTTCAGCTGGGGCTTAATTTATTTGGGGTCTAGTTCAGTTTATGCTTATTTCAGCTGGGGCTTAATTCAGTTGGGTTTTAGTTCATTTTGGACTTAGTTCAACTGGGGCTTAATTAAGTTGGACTTTAAAGCATAAATGAACGGCTTATTTCCATGAGTGATGTTTATTTCAGATGCAGTTCCTTCAGTGCTTATCCTTTAGTATTGCTGGACCAGCTGCTCCAGCTAGCTACAAACTACCTATATTAACACGTGTCACAGTCGATGGCCGTCCACAACACAAATCAACAAAGCTCATCCCCTCTGCTTTGATTATTTCCACCCTTTCGTTCATTTTCCTGTCGTTGATACGTTATCACTATACTGAAATGACGCTATTCAGCACATTTCACAAGTTTTCACACCACGTGAATACATATAATCGGATTATAAGCCGTCGTACTCGTCTGATGTGCCCTATCAATGTAGCAGGTACATTAAACTTGTTACCGAAATATGTATTTGAACGACAGTCGAAACGGTGTAGCATAATATGTGTCCAGTTTCATACCGTCTACAGTCGCGACCATTTCAATGATAACATTATCACATTTTAGGAATACTGTATTACGGCATGTGACGTCGTGCGGAATAAAAATTTTACTAGATTACAAGGCGTCCTTTGAAAATAGTCACCCCCGAGCAAACCTCGAAATTTGCACACAATCTTACGAGATGAAACTAAAATTGGTTTGCTTTCAGACTTTCCCTCTCAATTTAGTTTACATAAATATTATGACATTCCAGAATGTAGATTTACACATGTATCGTCGTATTCAATATTATGCGAAGACGTTGCAAGTGCTGGGGTTTGTGCTGTGGCCTTTCTAAAACGTTCTCTCTAATGCTGAGGGCTAGTAACTCCTCCTTGGCAACTTTGCCATTAAGGCTCTTCTCGTCTTGCACGAGTGCCTTGCATGCTCTCTTTACGGTCGTCGTCAAAACTCCCTTACTCCCACAGCTCTGGATTAACTTAGTGAAAATGCATTCTTACAACGTGTCTGTAGCGCTAACCCCTTCCTTATCACTCTCTGATTACACTTAACCGAACACGTGTGTGTTTTCCTGTGTCAATAAACACATACTTTATATTCATTCTGAAATTGCGAACATACACAAATTGCACAATAACTTTTTTCTCATTAATTTATGTTTTCATAGGGACGAGGAGTACCTAAGTCAGTATATCGACCGGGCTATTTTTGATTCCCGAC
>Ga0123357_10008955_pt1 | contig 12579 bp, 12 predicted proteins | sample TergutEmb28metaG_FD_89873 | JGI IMG/M metagenome (GOLD analysis project Ga0123357, IMG submission 89873) | Embiratermes neotenicus P4 segment gut microbial communities from Petit-Saut dam, French Guiana - Emb289 P4 | ecosystem: Host-associated > Arthropoda: Insects > Digestive system > Gut ... | reverse complement strand
GAGAGTATATACCATGTTTAAAATATTCAGTACCTATATTTGTTGAATAAATATATAAAATGCAACATTTAGAGGTTAGCGGTGCGGTATGACCACTATAGTCGTCGTTAGGCGTCAAAAGGTTAACCATGCTGTTCTCCACAATACCAAAATGCTGTACTCACCATGCTTTGCCTCTTTCATTTTCTGTTTATGTCGTACACTTTCATGTTGATAGATACAAGATTTGAGGTTCTCTTGGCAGTGAATATTAGGATTACCATCTGCTGGAGTGAGTCACCATGTAGTCTGGTAGGTAAATACCAACAATTCGTAGGGATGTGATGCTTCCAACTGAAAGGTAGGGGGATGAAGATAGCAGGGTCCTCCATAATGTTGGTATCTATCTGTCAGAATACATATTGTTAACGTCTCAGGTTACTGTAATCATCAGGGTAGAGCTGTGGGTTGGCACCTATGAATATGAGTAGTTGGTGTCACATCCTGGAAGGCCAAAATCTTGATGTTGATGTTCACAGGTATACAAGTGGAATAACAGTGTTGTCAGCATGTGAGAAAGTGGCAGACAAAATTAAAACATGTATGAAGAAAGCCAGTGGTCATCAGCAGTTATGCGCTCATTATTGGGCTGTTGTCATAGGAAATCCTCAACCAAATTCGGCATTTGTAAAAGTAGGATTGACATTTAAAGAAAATCCCTGTGCAAGTAATGACAAGCAGGTATGTGTATATTTAAACAATACTGGTATAGCTTTGGGGGGTGGGGGTATTGCTGCAGTATGACTTTGTACTTTGAAAAGTGCCAGTCCAACGTTGATCTCAGTTACTCTGAATCCTTCAATTACAATTATAGTAATTTGACCGTACTATATGATTGTTATTTCTTGGAAATGTGGCTGCACAATCAACATAGGGATATCCATAGAGGAAATCAAGTTCATTAGAAGTTCATCTGTTCTCCATTTTTGTGTGCATCATTTAGAACATTAGGTCAAAAATAGAGTGCATATGTTTCTACCTGCCTTGGAATTATATTGCTTTAGTCTAGTTTCTGATACTTCCACAAAATGAGCATTTCTTGGTATGATTTAGTAGTATTATCTTTCATGACTTCTGATACTATATGAAAACAGAAGAATTTATTGAATATATGTATGACAAAAATAAATTTTCTTATGTTTTTGATACACTATAAACCTACATTGAGTCAAATTTTGTTGAAGTCATACATCCAAAAGTCTGAAGCCTGATTCAGGCTTTTGGCTTTTGATATTGCAGTTAGCTGCTAGAAGTCTGGATGTGTGCAGTAGTATAGTACGCATTTAATATACTGTATATAAAGTTCATTTCTTGCCTTACATGTAATAAACTCCATCTCCACTGTGAAGCCCATTGAATTAATGTTATCTGAGACAGTAATGAGTACAGGTTGTGCAAATAATATGAAAAAGATGGTACTCCGTGGGAAAAATGCAGTTTTTTTTAAACATGTTACAGCCTCTGGTGTGTGCAGTTACCAATCAGCTATCAAGAGCTAAAGATTATTATAGTATAACATACCTGTAGTTGAGAAATTATTATGCTTGGTAAATGTCTGTGATGGTTTTTCACAGTATTCTGTTACTTTATGTATTTATTCTTTTTTGTGAATGGACCAGCTTGTCCATTAACTACCTTGTCACTCAGCAGGAGTTTACTCTGTATAGTGGGTAAGCTTCACTAAGATGGACCCTCCTCCCCACAAAAAAAAAATAGCAGTTTGTGTTTCCACATTTCTCATTGAATATAGCAAATTAGAGTTTAGTGGTAAGATGAGACTGCTATGTTTCAGTTTAGATCCTAGTGTTCATGTTTTTTTGAAGTTGTGGGGCACAACTATTGTTAAAAAGGGACACACACACTTCCTGCGAGATAACTCAGTAAATTTGTTGTTATTTTACAAGGTACAATAAAACATTAGTGACCTGCCACATGTATGAGACTTCCAAATGGATGATGCTATAAATATTGTCAATGACAATGAAGTAATAGTCAAAGGATATTGTTGCATTCATAGGAATGTACCCAAATATGTGGCACAAGACCAGTTAAATTTCCTTGTCACGAGGCCCCTTTTAATCATTTTTCCACCATGTTCAATCCCATATCACAACAGGCTGCATTTATTGTGTAAGAGCCAAAAATGTTACACAGTTTTTATGAGTCATGCCATACCTTACTGTGGGCTGGGTAGCGTAGTCGGTATAGCGATTGGCTATGGGCTGGACGGTCTGGGGATTGAATCCCGTTGGGGGCGCAATTTTCCGCACCTGTCCAGACCGTCCCTGGGGCCCACTCAGCCTCCTGTACAATGGGTACTGTGTCTTTCTCGGGGGTTAAGAGCGGCTGTGGCGTGATGTTGACCCCTCACCCCCTTCTAGTGGGCTATATGGCCTGTACAGAGCCTCAGTGCCTGTACAAGAGTGCACTTTACCTTTACCTATACCTCTACTCCCCCTATGGGCCGTACGGCCTGTACAGAGCCTCAGTGCCTGTGCAAGGGTGCACTTTACCATACCTTACTGAATCTTGGAAATGCGAGTTGAAGAGTCATTTCTCCAATAAATACTTTTCACTTCAGAAACAACTTGAATTGCTGATACTTCCACTTATTTTTTTTATGAATGATTGACGTGATACTGGCCTACATATCTTTGGCTGAAACACATTTTCAGTTCCTGAATGAATGACGCAGTAATAAACACTTTTGAAGATGATAATATGTCTCCATCTATAGTTCTGTAATCACGATGACTATGTGTTAGGTGCACACAGTTGTGTGGTCTGTGTGTTAGCCTGGGTGGAGGTATATTACTCTTCAAACCCTTAACTCTTTCTTTTTTTTTCAGCTGTACTGTGTGCCTCTGTTCAGATTCCTATGGCTTTTTAGATTCGGATACACTGGTGGAAAAAATTACTGAAATATTTCGTTGGAAACACTATCAAGGCCTAAGATTTTGTGTAAAGTATTGTTAAAAACAGTTAAGAACTGCATCAGGTTTTGTGTGTACATTGAGTTATGCTTATCTGCTGCTATGAGTTTATAGAAAGGCAAGTAATATTTGGTTTTTATGTGCAGCCAATAGTGGTCCATAAGTGGTCAAAAAATGCTGTGAAACGAGGAGATGTGAAGGTGATAAGAGTAGAACATCGCACACTGTATAAACAGGACGTGGCAAGTCTAGTGGAGATATGCCCTTCTGCTACCAAGTGGCATTTCATTCGCGTGTACCTCGCACACTTGGTGAGCCCAGTATTGGGTGACAATCTCTATGGATCTCGTGTACATCAGGTGATGGGTGTGCCTGTTCCAATTAATCCATGCAGTGATGCTGCTAGAGGTCCAAAGGTAAATACTTTTATTACTTCAGAATAACATATATATTTGTTAGACCTTGTTGATCAGTTGATGTGTGAAGTATGGCAATGTAAACATACACTTCCCTGTGAATAGGTTTACACTTTAATCCTTCTCCTTCCAAGATAAAGTGGGCCATTAACTCAAAGATAAATTGTCTGATATTTGTTTTTCTCTGCTACTTTTGTTACACACATTTAGCAAGTTACACATGAGTGCATAAATATATATTTTTCTAATAAAGAAGGTGTCATTTTTATGGCAACCAAAGTGGAGTACATTGGTAAATTTTAGTAAAGCACCCTCTAATCAAACATTTCATTTAAAACTGCAGTTATAAAAAACTTACATTCAGACTGACATGCCAAACCTCATAAACACATTTTTTTAACTACTTCATTGTTGATGTGCCAAAAACAAAGAAAAACTCTGCAAGTGATTCCATCCACAAGCTAAAAATCGAACTAACTTTGGCGTCTCCAAATCCTGTTTTTAGTTGGTCGGGTATAATATCGTGTTATAAGGTGCACATCAGAGCAGACAAGAGAAAATATATTTAGTGGCTAAAATTGTGTAGCGCTGTATCATGTATTTGGTTCCTATACGGTGTTTCTTTTCCTGCTTGGCTGATAAGTGCTGTCCCAATGCTGTAATGAGTTTTTATTAGACTTTCTAAAAGGTACTCATCACTGCGATCAGTTGTCTAGTTCCCATCATTGACTGTTAAACCTCCCTGTGGTGTGGCATATGATGCAACATCGGCAATGTATCGGGTGGAGCATTAAGCTGGTGCTTTTCTGTCAAGCAAGAAAAGAAACATCCTATACAATAAAAATGCCCCATGACCTCATCCATTTCAACCACATTAAAGCAATATGAAAAAGTATGTTTTGCCAGAAAATTACATGTCAGAAGTAAGTAAATTAGTGAGAAGGAAGTTCAATGCATACCTAAATTTGACTTCATGAGTTGAGCACTGTGTGTCACTAGTGTCTTGGTGCATGAACTTGCTGGGTTAAGTCTGGGCAGACTTCCTTGCTGAAAATGTGGATGACTTACATTCTGGAAGTCCCATAATTGAATCTTAGGGCCAGTTATCTCAGCTGAGGTGGCTGTTCAGATATTTGGCAGTACCACAGAAAAGACTAGTATCTTATCGGCCGTCAGTTCACAATTACTGTAATGTTTCAGCAACAGGAAAATAAGCTTGTAAATTCATACACGATTGGTAATTGCAGTAAGAGTCACTGCTATGGCAGTGCTTAAAAGATCAGCATGTTTAACAGCAGACAAGCCAGATTGAAAGAAAATATATAATTTAGACCTAAACTAACACAGTATGGAAGAAAGATGAGTGTGTGTGTCCCCCCTCCCCCCATACAGGTAAGTAGAACGTAATCCTTTCGCTTCGGACAGGGTGTGGCAGACGGTTCTAGAGCCATGTCAGGCAAAGTTTTAAAATTTCGGCTCATGCAGACCTGTCATATAAAGCAGGATTTTTCTACCACAAATACATAGGACATTTCAAAAGTTCTGCACACTTCGCTTGCGTGGCCAGTAGGATGATGCACTCATTCTGATTTTCACGACAGTTGTGAGCCAGATTTCAGTAAAGAACAAAAACAAAAATACATATTGGCAGGCTACGTGGTCCCTGTTCTGCAAAACGGAGCCTTGAAATGGAAGAAACTGACTGGAGTCAGATCTCACGCAGCGGCCAGCGATCACACATTAACGCATGGCCTCATGCCTCAGGTGCAGTATTGGAAATTTTGGAAAAGCATGGATGGCAAGTGCTTCCCCACCCCCCGTACTGTCCTTACATGAGCCCACCAGCCTTTGACTTGTTCCCAGAATTGAAGAAATCACTCCGTGGGAAATGCTTCAGAAGCATTGAGGTGGTGTCTAATGAGGTGACCCGAGTAATCAGACGCATCAACAACGAAGGCGTCCTGACAGGAATACAAGGCTTGCCCAAATGTTGGATCGCCGTGATAAAGCACAATGGAGATTACGTTGAAGGCCCGTAAATGTATTTTGTAAAATAAATTCATTTTAAAGAGGAAACATACAATGTGCAGAATTTTGAAATGACCCACATATGTTAACACAGTTCATTTACAGCATGAAATTATATTTTAACATTCCCATGTAATTAATAAACCTTGACAGACAGCAGATAGGAAATGTAAATATAACAGGTGTGTTGGGATCTTTGCAACCTTGACTAATGTAAGATGGCCATACCATTCGATACACAGAGGTCACTCCACACACATACGTGCGCACGTGCATGAGTCTAACCTCCATATAGTACCACCTTAACAGAATGCTCACAAAAGTTTGTGAACTGAAATTCCCTATTATATTAATACTGAGGAACCCTCAGTATATTGCCACCCCTACTAGCCGCTGTTTGTCAAAGTTATTGATACAGATATGGCCATAAGTATTAAATAATACCCGTACGGTACCATGTTACTGTACTTCCACTGTTTTTCATGTACTGTAATGCACAGGTAAACTTCTTGGTGAGATTTTTGTCAGTGTGTAAGAAGAATATTCAGTCCATGCAAGTAGCCAAAGGAAGATGTTTTTGCAGTTGTGACTGTAGAATAAATTGTACACCTAATGGTGGAGAATGTGCTGTTGTCAAAAGTGGTAGTGAAAATGAGGATCCTTAATTGTGGAAAAGAACAGTGATGACAAGAACATAATGCAACATGTTTTGGCTTGGAACATTGCTATTCCTACAGTTAGTGAGAAGAAAGTTAAAACAAAAATTTAGAAATATATCACACTGGTGGAATGAAGATAATTTGCAAGTGCTTACTCTACTGCTATGTTACATTTTTTACTAATTTCTTATTTGTAATTAACATCTTTTAATCATTCTAAGCCATTTTATGAGTTTAAAAAAAATTGCAGTATTTTCATTATGTGCAACCCTCGATGTACCACCACAAACTGCAGTGAACAAATTCTATCGCTCTGTGCGCACACACGTGCATATATATATATATATATATATCCATAATGTCATGAGGGTCTGTTATATTTCATTGATGGACTGTATGCCTATTTTTGGTTTTTGTTACATTTATCTGGCATACATAACATCTAAGTTTCAGCACATCATAATATGCAATAACTGACTTTCCATCTTTCACACAAAATGTATAGGCAAAATTATACTCCATTTGCATACCAAATTTTATATTCCCAGATACAAGCAATTAAATGTCATGACACTATGTGTGTTCTTGTTTTAATTACCCAGATAATAATAAAAATAAATAAAAAGGGGTGGGGATTCCTGTCTGGGCAACCTATGCATGATACCACTTTACGAAAGCAACATGCCAATGCAAGTGGAAAATTGTGCCATATATTTGTTACCATCTCAATTCTTTGAAGATATAAATACCTTGTACCAAAACCCTTGAAATTGCAAATGGGGCATTGTGTGTAAGGTGAATGGAAGCATGGGAATTGTTCTGTTGGAAAGACATACGGAGAAGTGTGTGTTCACATTACAAAGTCAATATGTGAAATAAGATGGAAATCCATCCTGCATTAACCATTATAAGCAATAATTACTGATCATCCCACCATTCAATGCTATATATTCTGAGCTGCTGACACACCAAAAAAGTATTTACCTTATTTAAGTTTCTAGAAATATTCCTACTTAAGTACTAAACTTTATATTCTTATCAAGGAAAACAACAGCAAATATTTACACCATTTTTTTTTTTCAATATCAAATTTCCATCCCTTGGAGGCTTCTACAATACAAAAAATAATCATTTCACTAAAATGACATTTATAGGGTGCATCTGCAATGCTTGGACAAATTTCTGGAATTCCCCACACCAAAAGAAGGAAAAAAGTTCATATCAATACATGTGTGCAAACCCATAGTTTTTTTAGGTACAAGCTAACAATGTGTTGGCCTCCATCCTTCAGATTTGTATCTATAGGGACACTTAATAACCCTAGTATATTCAGCTCCAAATGAAAATGAAAAAAGACTTCAATGCATTTTTATGCCCATGTCCCAGGACCTTTGAAAGGATGTGACAGCCCATAATCAGACATATCCATGCATCCATTGATTCACAAAACACTTTGAGCATTTAGTGTTAATTCTGACTTGATAAACAATAATAACTCAACAGTTATTATATTGGGAATGTGTAATATAAATGCATTATGTCAGTAGTAAGTAAAATATTACACAGTTAAGGTACTCTTGATTGTAATCTCTCAGTTTTAGTCAAAAACCACTCATTTTTAGACATGTGTTTATATGAACTGTTTTCTTTTGCTGTGAGAAATTCTTGAAGTTTATCAAATTATTTTAAGTACACCATGTATATACTTATCTTATTATTGTTTCATTTTTGGCTCTTACAACAAACAACATAAGGCTGAGATCTCTGTTTCTTAACATTTTACTTTGTTGTATACCAGCTTTTTCTACAAGTATTTTTATGGACCCTAATTATGACTTTTAGCTGCGCTGAACATGATGCATGATGTTCCTAAAACACTACAAAGATAGAATTGTAACTGACTACCCTTTTCTTCCTTGTTTCATTTGCATGTCACAACAGTATGTCACACATAAGAGTCATAACTGTTTCATATTAAACTGTTTCAAAGGTGTCTCCATATACATATAATACCCTCAGATACTGTTGCCCCACATATATTTTATGAGTACAACTGACTGTACACCAAGGATGGGACACCACAGCTGTTCTGTTTTCATCTCAGCTAGGCAAATATCAAAGCATTCAATATGAAATGACATGTGGAAGCACCAAAGATTGACACATATCGTGTAGAAATGATACCGACACTGAAGATAAAATTTTAAAATCAGTGACTAAAAACAATGTATTTTACAGCCTAATAATATACTCAGATCATAGGTATTTCTGACACCTACTGACGAATAAATAGACTAATGATGTCACAAAATACATGTTCCACACAACTTCGGTTGACTAAGGTCAGAATTACATCTCAGCAGTTTTACATGAATGTGTGAACACAGTAATCCAATAATTATAAGAACAGAGTACTTGTGACTAGGCAGCTGATTTGGGACTGATGTTCTGTTACTCATGTTATATGGCCAACATGCATTGTGATGGTCATCTGTTTTAATAGCAGCAATTTTATAACAACACTGTACAATCCTAATATATGATTAGGACACAACAAACATTGTTTTCAATCATGGATTTTACAGTGTATCTCAAATTCATGGATGCAGTTTTTTTACATGACCACAAAATGGGGAGATTAAAGAGCGCTATATATAATTGATGAGGAAATTCAGGTATGTTTAGAACACTAAATGAATAACTGTTAGTGTAATGAGTTGTATTCTTTGATCTTCAAAATACTTTTTGTGCAATGCCATATCCTAGAAGTTATTAAATATGGAAATCTAAATGACAGTAGTCCTCAATGTAAACAGTATGAGACTTTTGTTCCCTCTGGTGAACTGCAGGCTGGACATTTAATCACCCATGCTCCTGACAGTGCTTATCAAATTTATTCTGGCTTCAGAGTGTTAATGGTCTTGGAATGTTTGAACTGGCACTGTATGATGTCAGATAAAAAAGGTAAAGTTACACTAGAACAGGCCCTGAAGGCACAGAGAGGGAGTACAGGTATAGCTTTGGCGCTAGATGCGGGTGGATGGTCAGTACCATACCACAGCTGAAATCCATAGTTACTATTAAGTGCACTGCTCCTCTGCAAAGTACTGGTAAGTATATCATCAGTACAACTGACTTTAAACTCATACTAAATGGTAACTGGTCTCTGTGTATTAAGTCATGCTTAGTGTAGTCTTCTATCATGTATTGACTCTAATATTTCAGAAGCTGCCTCAGGACCTGCAAGCAGCACTGTCAATTAATCCTGGCCAAGAAGTAATAATACCAGCCCATTTACATCTTAGAAGATTAATTCTGCCACACTATCTGGGAAAAGATAATGATTTCATTATTGAAGCACCACTTCCAAGTACCTTTCAGTGGACCTGTGAATCTCTAGATCTTCTTCCGGCTGATGATACAGAAAGTGTGGTGTGCAGTGAACTGTGACAGGTAACTGTGGACTAATTAAACCCTACATGTTTGTATGAGATGTATTTATTGATGCAAATACATTTTTCTAACATGCAGTACCGTACAATATTTCTAATGAGTAATAACATGTCTTCCTTTTAAAATCCTGCGCATGATGACTCTTCTTCCTCCAGCAGTTGCCAAACGTGCTTTCCATCCATGTCTTTTGATCCTTTTATACTCACAAGGTCTAGGGAAATGACATCTAACTTTAGTACGCACAAATGTTCGTCCCCAAGCCCCATTTCCTGGTAGTTGGTTGCATATGTCACTTGTTCTGCATACATGTTGTGTGACCAGCTGCCCAGAGACAGGATGAGATGGTAGTAAACTGTTGTTTCCAATCAGCTGTGATAGAGACACTGTAGGTGTGTAGTTGAATTTGCTCTTTATAATTTGGAGAAGATTCAAGTTCTTACATCTGGAAGTTCGTAGTTCACTTGAGACTGCCTGTGATGCAATACTGCAGTGTAAATGTCTTGTACTGAGTGGTAAGAATTTACAACTTCCCTGTCTGAACATAAACACAAAAAAAATCAGCCAATAAATAGCACCATGATTATTAGCTGAGCATCCAAGCTGGTATCTAAAATATTTTCACCATCAGAATGTTCTCAAGAATGAACATGATAGGTAGTGTACTATAACTTAACATTGAGGCACATTCACATGACCATTATTGCCTTGGAAAAGCAGTTAAGTATTAAATACAATATTGTGAGAGTGTGTCTGTATTTTTGCCTTAGTTATATGGCATGCAAATCACACCTTCTCTGCATCATTATTTGTTGTCCGTAACATGTCTGGGTGTACCACATCCTTCCACATTATCTCATAAATGGCACGATCTGGGAGAGGATTTACTGAACCTAAAACATGTGTTTTCATTTTCTCTACAACTTTGTCTGAAACATTTTAATTCTAAAAACTCACGGGATATCAAATGTACTACACAGATCTTCAGTAAAGTACATGTTAGTATTGTCAGATTTTAATCAAACTTGAATTTCCTCAACAGATTTTTGAAAAATAATCAAATATTGTATTTCATGAAAATCCATCCATTGGGAGTTTAGTTGTTCCATGCTGGCAGACAGACGTGACATGACAAGAAAAAGCTAATAGTCACCTGTCACAATTTTGCAACCATGCTCAAGCAAGATGTATAATTCAGTGTGTTATCAAATTTCATAACTGTTTTTCATACCATGAATAAACTTCTTACCTTATTTCTTTAAAGCGCATCTGCATTCAAATGGCTTCGATTCTGAAACCACTGGAAGTTACTCTGTTTCCTCTTTATCTAATAATTTTCAGCAATCTTCATCAAACCACAATTTATGCTAGTTTAGCTCCCAGTAACGCTCTTTGGCTAAACTTGGTACACTCTGTAATACTCTCCGAAGCCTTACTGTTTCAGTGTTACGTATAAATCCAAATTTCACTCTTGACAATCTGACCTGACATAAAGTTCACTACTCTGCCCCATTATCAATGCTAATTTAACAAAAAATTCTTGTTCCTGATTTTCTGCTTGAACATACTTTCTCTCCCAACTCTGGCATCATAATTGCAAATATATTTTTCACATGCACTTAGGAAGGTAAACGAATACATGCTCGATTTCCACATAAATTTACCATTTGTATCGCAACTTGTAAAACTCAGGTAAGCATGTACATTGGGAACTATACAAGGTGCATCTAAAGTACCTGGACATACTTCAAGAACAAGTTCCTTGCATCAAAACAAAGAAAACAGTTCCTATAAACACATGTCTGAAAATGAGTAGTTTTGAGTTTAACTGAATGATTACATTTAACAATACATTAACTGTGTAATATTTTACTTATAACTGACAATACATTTGCAACAGACATTCCCAATTTAATGACTGTTGAGTTGTTATTGTTTATCAAGTCAGAAGTCAAAACAAGTGTTCAAAATGCCTTCCACCTGAATCACTGCACACACGGACATGTCTGATTATGGGCTGTCATATCCTTTCAATGGTCCTGGGGCAGTTGCAAATGGTTGGACAAGCATAAAAATGCAGTGAAGTCGCTTTATTTTCAATTAGAGTTTAATATACTAGGGGTATTAAGTGTACTCACAGATAAAAATCTAAATGATTAAAGTCAACATGTTTGACTGTACCCCAAAAATTGTTTGCAGGCATACTGACATGAAAGTTTACAAGTATTTAGATATATACTGTATATACCTTTTGGCATAACATGACATTCTGACACAAGAAAGTTCACTGCCAACAGCTGATCTGAATTCCTGACACACAAAATTAGCCAGATCTGCTACTAAATAGGGCAGTCACTGAAATACACCTACAACTCTCAGTGACCAAGCCAGCAAAACCAGCCACTCACACTGTATTGGGGAATGGAGAAGAAATAAAAAAACTCTGGCAGTTTGTTCCTATACAAAACTTCTGTCCACTACACTGACTACCACCACTTTAAATGTGCCATTGTTCATATAGCCATCCTTTCAACCACAGGTGTGTAAATGATGCTGGAAACAATGGAACCTAGACCATAACCCAAACCACTAGTCTGAATGATGAATTACCAATAAAGTATGACATCACGTGAACTATGTTATTAATATCATTATTCTTACTATTACTACTGTTACATGAAAAACCTAACAATAACTGCTGAAATTCATTATGAAGTATGTACAAAATAATGTGGCAACTACATTACTGCAGCTGCCACTCATACCACATATAAATAATGTACAGTAGAACAACCGATCCTGGCACAACATACCCTCCCCATCCGACTAAACTACAATGATGACTGCATTATTCTACAATGGTGTGAAATGGCATGTTCTTAACCCTTTGCCGGTCCTATTTAAAACCCTACTGCACGGGCAGAAAGTCCACGTTTTTTCAGTGGGCATTTAAATTTAGGTACTGCACCAGAAACAGGTCTCCCCCTCCAAGAAAAAAAATCATAACAATTAAACTAAAAAAGACAGACTGATAACTCTTTTTTCATCTTATTC
>Ga0123357_10008954_pt1 | contig 12579 bp, 24 predicted proteins | sample TergutEmb28metaG_FD_89873 | JGI IMG/M metagenome (GOLD analysis project Ga0123357, IMG submission 89873) | Embiratermes neotenicus P4 segment gut microbial communities from Petit-Saut dam, French Guiana - Emb289 P4 | ecosystem: Host-associated > Arthropoda: Insects > Digestive system > Gut ... | reverse complement strand
GTAGAGTGAAGTAGAGTGAAGTAGAGTGAAGTAGAGTGAAGTAGAGTGAAGTAGAGTGAAGTAGAGTGAAGTAGAGTGAAGTAGAGTGAAGTAGAGTGAAGTAGAGTGAAGTAGAGTGAAGTAATGTCAAGTAATGTGAAGTAAAGTAAAATATATTAAAGTAAAGGACAGAGGTCCACGCCATTAAAGCGTATGGAGGAGTAAAGGTTGGCTCCACTAAATTTTTTAACCTCAAAACTAGATCGAAGTGTCAACTTTAGGCCCCGGCCACTTTAGTCGCTGAAAAGAACCCCGATACCTACTGAATGGGTATCTGGATGTACCTCATAGCCGGCCTGGACGATACAGAGAAGAGAAATCTCTTGCCCCTGCCGGGACTCAACCCAGGGTTGTCCAAACCGTGGCCTAGTCGCTATTCTGGTTTATAGCTTCGTTCAATAACACACAATTATACAAATTACATGCGAGCTGATATAAATTATCGGAGCCGCCGTCGCTAGATACTAAAATGTAAGATATTCTGAGTAGTGAGTGGTCTGTCCGACATTCCAGTGCTTCTCTTTCCAGATGCAGTCCAAGCACGTGGTTTCGGGCCGCTTGCTCCGTGTTTTCTCTTTTGAAAACTCGCTAAGTGTATTGTTTTTCTGTACCAAGTGAAGGAGAAGCGTCAGACGTGGTCTGCCAGTCACCTGATTCCTCGCGCTTGTTAGCACAAATATACCAGAAGGAAGAGAGATCATTGAAATGCGTTTTACTCTTAAAAAATACGTACATATTTTTCTCCCATATCGGTTTATTTTTGGAATCATTTCGTAGAAGTTTCCCCTATCACGAGTGTTGGACATGTGACTTTTTAACTTATCAGCCAATGCTGTGTTGTTTCCGACAGAATTTGTATGGAGTCAGAAATTGACATTTCGTGTTACATGTTTTGTGAGAATTCTGGCCGCCATGAACGAATAATGGACGTGCTGAGGGGCTTAGTGGTACCTGTCGGCGAGCTAAACACATCAGTGCAAGGACAAATTAAACCTTTGAAGCAGAAATTATTTGTAAACATTGAACCAAAATTCAGCCCCCTCGTCGTAGAGACCAGACTTCTTTTCCATTACCAAGGACAGACTGTTACCACTGTAATGCAAAGTAGCACGCTCTGGTCGTGGTTGAAAGGTTTTCAATGCCGTTTAAAGAGCAACAGTAAGGTGGACATGAATTATATTTAAAGATCTAGTTCGTACCGCGCTGTAAACACACTCTGTCTCGGTTATAAAAGCCAACCAGTTAATGCTGTATAGGGAAATAATCCCTGTTTGTTCTGATATCCATTAAAAAAACATTTAAATACACTGTGTGGGAATGAGGAGCTTAGGGATCCTTACACCTTACCCAATATTATGCGGGTGGTAAAATCGAGAAGAATGAGATGGGCGGGGCATGTGGCGCGTATGGGGGAGAGGAGAGGTGTGCACAGGGTTCTAGTGGGGAAACCTGAGGGAAAGAGACCATTGGGGAGACCCAGACGTAGATGGCAGGATAATATTAAGATGGATCTTCGGGATGTGGGAGGGGGTGGAGACTGGATGGAGTTGGCTCAGGATAGGGACAGATGGCGGGCACTTGTGAATATGGTGATAAACCTTCGGGTTCCATAAAGTGCGGGGAATTCCTTGACTAGCTGCAGAACCAGTTAGCTTCTCAAGAAGGACTCTGTTCCATGGAGTAAGTAAGTAAGTAAGTAAGTAAGTAAGTAAGTAAGTAAGTGTGGGCAGGATGTAGAATTGTTGAATGTTGAAACCAGGTGGTATACAAATTAACAACTGGGCTGTAAAAGTTAAAAACGCCACCACGTGGAAATGTAGGGGGAAAGGAGGCACAACTCCATTCTCTCTTCATCTTGACCGTGATTGGTTACCTAGTGGTCAGGTCACTCTGGTTGTACAAGTGATCGGTGCACATTGGCCACGTGGCCGGTTGGGCCCCGGAACCTCGCTTAAAGCGGTGTCGTAGAGAGAAATCTCCCCCTTGCCGGAAATCGAAAGATGGTCATTCACACAGTTAACAAGGAGTTGGCAGATTGTGTGAAACTTGGTTTCTGGAGAAAAACATTGCATCGTGGGATTGTTGTGTAACCAGTTACAGTTAATTTTATCAGGAACAGAGTTCAGAAACCAAGCCCAAAAAGAATTATTTTATACAAACCTGAAGTGTGATTGTGACTTTGGATTGTGATTTTCTGGCGTGTGATTTCGTATATTTTGGTAAATAATTACTAACTCTTCGGAGGAACCTGGTGCCTCAAATATCAGATTGGAAAATAGAAACGTCATCTACTTTTACCGAACTGTATTGCGTCTCATCTATCCTATATTAATAATTAAAGAGAGTTAATCTGCTGTTCATGAAGATTAAGGTTTATTAGACAGGTCAAAGCGTGTGAGGTAAGGTAAAGTGATCCCTTTACAGGCCCGGTGTGGCCCAGAGGGTGGGTAGAGGTATAGCTCTGCTCTTCCATGACCGCGGCACTAGAAGGGGGTGAGTGGTCAGCAGCACGCCCCGGCCGCACTTTACCCCCGGGAAAGATCCGGTACCCATTTTACAGGAGGTTGGGTGGGCCACAGGGCCGGTCTGGACGGGCGGAAAATCTCGTCCCCACCGGGATTCGATCCCGGACCGTCCAGCCCGTAGTCAGTCGCTATACCGACTGAGCTAACCGGCTCAAAAAGCGTGTTACGTGTCTCAGCATAAAAGGAATCAGGAACCCTTCATGACGTACGTGTAAAAAGGCGAAATATATTTGGAGTGCCCGAATGTGTTGTGTCCATAGAATGAAACCAGCCTTTAAAAGTGTCGTGTTTTAGCAACCACGACAGAGGATGAATGAAGCAGAACGTAAACTGAAACACACACTTGTAATGTAGTTAAACTTCACACTTGTAACTGTCGTAATTCAGTACACATTGCATCAGTTGAAGCGGGTTTCTGTTGTAAGTGTGCTGTGTACCAGCGCGTGTGGGGAAATCTTCCTTTAATAACTGGTAGAAGAGTTTATTCTGCAATCACTGTTTTTTTTAGCAGAAAATTTGTCCAGGCTGCTTCTAATGAAAAGTTATCTTGCAGGGTCGTTGCCATGTATTTATTACAAATAATATTTGATTAACGAAAAACAAAGTGAAAAAAATTCTGGGGGGAAACTAGTTTATTCGATTTATTTATAAATTGGCGTATTCCAGATCTATTTTATTACGTTTATTTTCTCGGTTTCTTAATCAGTGAAAATTGACCAGTTTTTTGACCGGGGGAGATGCCCCTGTTTCATAGGACCTGGACGTCAAGAGTGAGGTGTAATTAAAAACTGCAATTTAATGATAAGTTTTACATTAAAATTTGATTTTAAGACAAAGCTGGAATTTAAGATCAAGGTGAATATAAATTGCAATTTAAGAAGTATTCTAACGAGCGGTCAGTATTGTGTGGGAGCAAACGTAATAAGCCACAGTGAGAAGGGAATGCGTACTGAAAGTTGGGACTCGCTTGTTGAGGGGAGTTTGTGTGTAGTGGGGGAAGGAATTGAAGGATAGAGACAATTTTATGATGTCGAACTGGCTGATGTTTAGACTCCATCGACTGGTGATCCGAACTGTCCACCGAAACATGGTCCGGGCTGTCCACCGAATAATGATCCGTACTGTCCTCCGACTGATGGTCCGTAAAGTCCACCGACTGAAGATCCGTACTGTCGTCCGAATCATCATCCGTACTGACCACCGAATGATGATACGAAATGTCTACCGATTGATGATCCGTAATGTCCTCCGAATTATGGTCCGTACTGTGCATCGAATGATGATTGGTACTATAAACCGAATGATGATCCGTAATGTCCACCGACAGATGACCCGTACTGTCCATCGACACATCATCCGTGCAGTCAACCGAATCATCATCCGTACTACCACCGAATGATGATCCGTAATCTCCTCCGAATCATGGTCCGTAATGTAAACGGAATGATGATCCGTACTGTACACCGACTGATGATACGTACTGTACACCGACTGATGATCCGTAATGTATATTGACTAATGATCCGTAATGTCCACCGACTCAACATCCGAACTTTCTACCGACTCATTATTAATCGGTGGACAGTACGGATCATCAGTTGGTTTACAGTACGGATCATCAGTCGGTGGTCAGTATGGACCATGAGTCGGAGGACAATACGAATCATATGTCGGTGGACAGTAAGAATCATCAGTCGGTATACAGTATGGATCATCAGTCGGTGGAAAGTACGGATGATGAATCGGTGGACTGTACGGATGATGAGTCGTTGGACAGTACGGATCAACAATCGGTGGACAGCACCGATCCACGATCCATACTGTCCACCTACTGATGATCCGAAATCTCCTACGAATCATGGTCCGTGTTGTCCACCGAATGATGATTCGTACTGTACTACGACTCATGGTCCATACTCTCTACCGACTCATGATCCGTACTGTCCACCGAATCATCATCCGTACTGTCAACCGAATCATTATCCGTACTGTCCACGGACTGATGATCCGTACTGTCCTCCGACTCATGGTCCATACTAACCACCAAAATTGATCCGTACTGTCAACCGCTTGATGATCCGTACTCTCTACCGATTGATGATCCGTACGTTCCTCCGACACATAATCCGTAATGTACACCGGGATGATTCGGAGGATAGTACGGATCATCAGTCGGTGGAAAGTGCGAATCATAATTCGGGTAAGAGTACGGATCATCAGTCGGTGGTCAGTATGGACCATGAATCGGAGAACAGTACGGAAGATAAGTCGTTGGAGAGTAGGAATCATCAGTCGGTGTACAGTACGGATCATCAGTCGGTGGACAGTACGGTTGATGATTCGGTGGACAGTACGGATGATGAGTAGTTGGACAGTATGGATATTCAGTCGGTGGACAGTACCGACTCATGGCTCATACTTTCCACCTACTGATGATCCGTACTCTTCTCCGAATCATGGAATGTGCTGTCCACCGACTGATGATCCGTAATGTCCAACGATTGAAAATCCGTACTGTACTCCGACTCATGATCCGTACTGTAAACCTACTGATAATTCGGGGGACAGTACGGATCATCAGTCGGTTGACAGCACGGATCATGAGACGGTGGACAGTATAAAACATGAGTCGGAGGAGAGTATGGATCAACAGTCGGTGGTCAGTGCGATTCATCGCTCGGTGTACAGTACGGATCATCGGTCGGTGGAAAGTATGGATGATGAATCAGTGGACAGTACGGATGATGAGTCGGTGGACAGTACGGATCACCAGTCGGTGGACAGCTCCGAACCATGACCCGTACTGTCCACCGAATGATGATCCATACTGGCTTCCGACTAATGGTCCGTACTGTCCCCGACAGATGATCCATACGGTCTACCGAATCATCATTCGTACTGTCCACCGACAGATGATCCGTAATGTAAACCAACTGATGATTCGTACTGTTCTCCGACTCATGTTCCGTACTGTACACCGACTGATGATTCGTACTGTACACCGAATGATGATTCGTACTGTCTTCCGAATCATGGTCCTTACTGTACCCCGAATTATGATCCGTGTTGTACACCGACTGATGATTCGTACTGTTCTCCGAATCACGGTCCGTACATTACACCGACTGATGATCCGTACAGTACAACGACTGATGATTTGTACGGTCCTCCGGATCATTGTCCGTACTGTTAAACGACTTATGATCCGTACTTTACACCAAATGATGATTCGTACTCTCCTCCGACTCATGGTCCGTTTCGTACACCGAATAATGATTCGTACTGTCCTCCGACTCGTGGTTCGTACCCTACATCGACTGATGACCCGTACTATACACCGACTGATGATTCGTACTGTACCCCGAATCATGGTCCGTACACTACACCAACTGATGATCCGTAATCTACACCGACTGATGATTCGTACTGTCCGACTCATGTTCCGTACTGTACAACGAGTGATGTTACGTACTGTAAACCGACTGATGATACGTACTGTCCTCCGATTCGTGGTTCGTACTGTTTTCCGACTGATGATACGTACTGTACACCAAATGATGATTCGTACTGTCCTCCGAATCATGGTCCGTACTGTACACCGAATAATTATCCATACTGTATAACGACTGATGATCCGTAATGTACACAGACTAATGATCCTTACTGTCCACCGACTCATAATCCTAACTGTCTACCGACATATTATTATTCGGTGGACATTACGGATCATCAGTCTGTTGACTTTACGGATCATCAGTCGGTGGTCAGTATGGACCATGAGTCGGAGGATAATACGGATCATCTGTCGGTGGACAGTAAGAATCATCAGTCGGTGTACAGTACGGATCATCATTCAGTGAACAGTAATAATGATTAATCGATGGACTGTACGGATGATGATTCGTTGGACAGTACGGATCATCAATCGTTGGACAACACCGAACCATGATCCACACTGTCCACCTACTGATGATCCGAACTCTCCTCCGAATCATGGTCCGTGTTGTCCACCGAATGATGATCCGTACTGTCCTCCCACACATGGTCCATACTCTCTACCTACTCTTGATCCTTACTGTCCACCGACTCATCATCCGTACTGTTACCGACTCATTATCCGTACTGTCCGCCGACTGATGATCCGTACTGTCCGCCGATTCATGGTCCATAATGACACCGAATGTTAATCCGTACTGCCAACCGCTTGATGATCCTACTGTCTACCGTTTGATGATTCGTACTGTCCTCCGACTCATAATCCGTACCGTACACCGACTGATGATACGGAGGACAGTACAGATCATCAGTCGGTGGAGTGTACGGATCATAAATCGGGTGACAGTACGGATCATCAGTCGGTGGTTAGTATATACCATGATTCGGAGAACAGTGCGGATGATGAGTCGTTGTAGAGTACGAATCATCGGGTCGGTGTACAGTACGGATCATCAGTCGGTGGACAGCATGGATGATGAATCGGTGGACAGTACGGAAGATGAAACTTTGAAAAGTACGGATCATCAATCGGTGGACAGTACCGATTCATGATTCATACTTTCTACCTACTGATGATCCGTACTGTCCACCGAATCATGGTCCGTGCTGTCCACCGAAAGATGATCCCTACTTCCAACGATTGAAGATCCGTAGTGTCCTCCGACTCATGATCCCTACTGTAAACCGACTAATAATTCGGAGGAGAGTACGGATCATTAGGAGGTGGACACTACGAATCATCATTCTGTTGACAGCACGGATCATGAAACGGTGGACAGTATAGAACATGAGTCGGACCAGAGTATGGATCATCACTCAGTGGTTATTGCGATTCATCGCTCGGTGTTCGGTACGGATCCTCAGGCGTTGGAAAGTCTGGATGATGAATCGGTGGACAGGACGAATGAAGAGTAAGTGGACAGTACTCATCATCAGTCGGTGTACAGCACTGATTCATGACCCGTCCTGTCCACCGACTTATGATCCATAATGTCCCCGACTCATCTTTCGTACTCTCCACCAAAAGATGATACGTAATGTACACCAACTGATGATTCTTACTGTCCTCCGACTCATGGTTCGTACTGTCCTCCGAATCAATATCTGTACAGTACACGGACTGATGATCCGTACTATACACCGACTGACGAATCGTACTGTCCTCCGACTCATGGTCCGTCCTGTACATTGACTGATGATCCACACCGTACACCGACTGATGATACGTAATTTCCTCCGAGTCATGGTCCATACTGAACACCGACTGATGATCCATACTGTCCTCCGAATCAAGGTCCGTACTGTAAACCGAAATATGATCCGTGCTGTACACCAACTGGTGATTCGTACTGTCCTCCGTCTCACGGACGGAATTGTACACCGACTGACGATCCGTACTGTACACCGATTGATGATTGGTACTGTCCCCCGGATCATGGTCCGTACTGTACACCGACTGATGATCCGTACTCTACACCGTAAGGATGATTCGTAGTATACACCGACTGATGATTCGTACTCTCCTCCGGATCATGGTCTGTACTCTACACTGCCTGATGATTCGTAATCTCCTCCGACTCAAGGTCCATAATCTACACCGAGTGATGGCCCGTACTTTACACCGACTGATGATTCGTAATCTCCCCCGAATCATGGCCCGTACACTACCCTAACTGATGATCCGTAATCTACAACGACTGATGATTCGTACTTTCCTCCGACTCACGGTCCGTACTGTACACCCTCTTTTGTTATGTACTGTAAACCGACTGTTGATACGTACTGTCCACCGACTCGTGGTACGTACTGTATACGGTCTGATGATCCGTAATGTACACCTACTGATGATTCGTACTCTCTTCCGACTCATTATCCGTACTGTTCAACGAATGATGATTCGTACTGTGAACCGTCTGATGATTCGTACTCTCCTCCGACTCTTGGTCCGTACTGTACACCGAATGATAATCCGAACTGTACACCGACTGATGATTCGTACTCTCCTCCGATTCGTGGTCCGTAATGTAAACAGACAGATGATTCGTACTGTGCTTCTAATCATGTTCCGTAATGTAAACCGAATGGTGATCCGTACTGTAGGCCGTCTGATGATTGGTACTGTCCTCTGACTCATGGTCTTTACTGTACACCGACTGATAGTCCCTTCTGTACACGGACTGAAAATTCGTACCCTTCGACAAATCGTCCGTACTGTACACCAAATGATGATTCGTACTGCCCTCCAACTCATGGTCCGTACTGTACAGAGAATGACTATCTGTACTGTACAACGACTGATGATTCGTACTGTCCTCCGAATCATTGTCCGTACCGTTCAGCGACTGATGGTCAGTACTCTAAACCGACTGATGGTTCGTACTGTCCTCCGATTCATAGTCCGTTCTGTACTCCGATTGATGATACGTACTGGACACCGACTTATGCTTCGTACTGTCCTACGACTCATAATCCGTACTGCACACCGACTGATGAACTGTATTTTGCACCAAATTGATATTCGTACACTTCTCCGATTAACAGTTCGTACTCTACACCGAATGATGACCCGTACCCTACACCGACAGATGAATCATTCTGTTCTCCGAATCATGGTCCGCACTGTAAACCGATTGATCATTCCTACTGTCCTCCGATTCATGGTCCGTACTATACACCGATTGATGGTTCGTAATTTACACCGACTGATGATTCGTAGTGTAAACCGACTGATTAATCTTACTGTCCTCTGACTCATGGTCCGTACTGTACACCGAATGATGTTCCGTACTGTACAACGACTGATGATTCGTACTGTACTCTGAATCATGGTCCATACTGTTCACCGACTGATGATCCGTACTGTAAACCGAAAGATGAATCGTACTGTCCTCCGATTCATGGTCCGTACTGTTCACCGATTGGTTATCCATACTGTACACCAACTGACGATTCGTTCTGTCCTCCGAATCATGGTCCGTACTTACACCGCATGACCATCCGTACTCTACAACGATTGATTATTCGTACTGTCCTCCGACTCATGGTCCATATTGTACACTGACTGTAGATACTTACTGCCAACTGACTTATGATTCGTACAGTAACCCCACTCACGGTCCGTACAGAACAATGACATGATCCGTACTCTACACCGAATGTTGACTCGTACTGTCCTCCGTCTCATGGTCCGACCTGTAGCCCGTCTGATGATCGGTACTGTACACCGACGGATGATTCGTACTGTCCAAATCATGATCCGTACAGTACACCGAAGGATGATCCGTACTGTACACCAGACGATGATCCGTACCGTCCTCCGACTGATGGTCCGTACTGTACAACGGCTGATAATTCGTACTATCCTCCGAATCATGATCCATACTTTTCACCAAATGATGATCCCTACTGTAAAGCGACTGATGATTCATACTTTCCTCAGAATCATGGTCCTTACTGTTCACTGACTGATGATCCGGACTGGACACCGACTGATGATTCGTATTGTCCTCCAACTCATAGTCCGTAGTCTACACCGACTGATGTTCCGTACTCTACACCGATTGATGGTTCGTACTCTCCTCCGATTCATGGTCCGTAATGTACAACGACTGATGATCCGTATTTTACAACGACTGGTGTTTCGTTCTGTCCTCCGTATCATGGTCCGTACTTAACACCGACTGATGATCCGTACTGTACACCGATGGATGATTCGTACTGTCCTCCGACTCACGGCCCATACTGGTCACCGACTGATGATCCGTACTATAAACCAAATGATTATTCGTACTGTCGTCTGGTTCATGATCCGTACTGTACACCGACTGATGATCCGTACTCTATACCTACTGATGATAAGTACTGTCCCCCGAATTATGGTCTGTACTGAACACCGACTGATAATCCGTACTGTACGCCGGCTAATGAGTCGTACTGTCCTCCGACTCATGATCCGTAGTATACACCGACTGATGTTCCGTATTCTACACCGCCTGATGGTTCGTACTGTCCTCCAAATCATGGTCCGTACTGTTCACGGACTGATGGTCCGTACTGTACACCGACTGATGATTCGTACTCTCCTCCGAATCACGGTCCGTACTGTACATCCACTAATGATCCCTACTCTAGCCCGAATGACGATTCGTGCTGTTCTCCGACTCGTGGTCCGTACTATACTCCGACTGATAATTCGTACTGTCCTCCGAATTATGATCGATAATGTACACCGGCTGATGATTCCTACTGTCCTCCGACTCATGGTTGATAATGTTTACCGACTGATGTTCCGTACTGTACACCTACTGATGATTCGTACCTTCCTCCTACTCATGGTCCGTACTGTACACCTACTGATGATTAGTACTGAACACCGACTGATAATCCATACAGTCCTCCGACTCATCGTCCTTACTGTACACCGACTGATGATTCGTAATATCCTCCGACTCCTAGTCCGTACTGTAAACCGACTGATGTCCCGTTCTTTACACCGACTGATTATTCATACTATCCTCCGAATCATGATCCGTACTGTACAACAAATGATGATCCGTACTGTACACCGAATGATGGTGCGTACTCTCCTACCGAATCATGGTCCCTATTGTATACCGACTTATGATCCTTAATGTAAACCGACTGATGATTCGTACTGTTCTCCGACTCACGGTCCGTACTGCATACCGACTGATTATTCGTACTGTCCTCCGACTTATAAACCGTACTGAACACCGTCTTATGATTCGTACTCTTCTCCGACTCATTTTCCGCCCTTTACACCGACTGATGATCTGTAGTATACACCGATGGATTAATCTTACTGTCCTCCGTCTCATGGTCCGTACTGTTCACCGAATGATGTTCCGTACTGTACACCGACTGATGATTCGTACTGTAATCCGAATCATGGTCCATTATATTTACCGACTGATGAACCGTACTGTACACCGACTGATGACTCGTACTCTCGTCCGATTCATGATCCGTACTTTACACCGACTGATGATCCGTACTGTACACCGACTGATGATTCGTACTGTCCAACGACTCATGGTCCGTACTGTTCACCGACTGATGATCCGTAATGTGCACCGTCTGATGTTTCGTACTGTCATCCGACTCATGGTCCGTACTCTGCACCGATTGATCGTACATTCTGCACTCCGACTGATGATTCGTACTGTCCTTCGACTCATGTTCCATACTGTACATCGACTGATGAAATTTATTCTACACCGTCTGATGGTTCGTAATCTCCTCCGACTCATGATCCGTACTGTACATCGACCGTTGTTTCGTACTGTCCTCCGATTCATGATCCGTACTGTACACCGACTGGTGAACCGTACTTTACACCGACTGATGATTCGTACTGTCCTCCGACTCATAGTCCGTACTGTACACCGACTGATGTTTCGTAGTCTCCTCCGACTCATGGTCCGTACTGTACACCGACTGATGGTCCGTACTGTAAACCGACTGATGATTCGTACTATTCTCCGATTCATGATCCGTACTGTACACCGTCTGATGATCCGTACTGTAAACCGAATGATGATTCATACTCTCCTCCGATTCATGGTCCGTAATGTTCACCAAATGATGATCCTTACCATACACCGACTGATGATTTGTACTAGCTTCCGACTCCTGGTCCGTAATGTACACCGACTGATGATCCATACTGTACATCGACTTATGATTCGTACTCTACTCTGACTCATGGTCCGTACTGTACACCGACTGATGATCCGTACTTTACACCGACTGATATTTCGTATTATCCTCCGAATCATGGTCCATACTGTTCACCAAATGATGATCCCTACTGTAAAGCGACTGATGATTCATACTGTAATGCCTCCCGAGAGGGTACTTTGACCTAACCGTACCCGTTACGTGAAGACACTATAATTTAAAGGGCGCGGCTACAACGTCAGCGCCGAAGTCACTAATTTCTATGCTGCCACCAGCCAGATTTCAACCAAATTTAGACTGTTAGGAATCTGGCAAACTG
>Ga0123357_10008953_pt1 | contig 12579 bp, 8 predicted proteins | sample TergutEmb28metaG_FD_89873 | JGI IMG/M metagenome (GOLD analysis project Ga0123357, IMG submission 89873) | Embiratermes neotenicus P4 segment gut microbial communities from Petit-Saut dam, French Guiana - Emb289 P4 | ecosystem: Host-associated > Arthropoda: Insects > Digestive system > Gut ... | reverse complement strand
TCGCTCGCGCGAGTTGTTGACTTCTGGGGGCTCCTGACAAACGCTTCTCGCACACGCTCGACAGTCTCAGCCGATGGGCCCGGACGGCCACTTCGTTTCGCAGCGCACAGTCAGCCACTCTGCTGGAATTTCATGTACCATTCACGAATTGTTTTGTCTGTAGGTGGTTCTGTGGCAAATTCCAAGACACAGAACGCTTTCTTATTCACTGTGAACGCCATTTTTAGTCACGACTACTCACTAGCGGTGGAACCTGCAAGTACACCAAGGCCCCTAGTATATATATATATATATATATATATATATATATAAAAAAGCTTGGAGAGATTCTCTATCTATTGATATGCTCCTTTCTGCCGTGTCTGTCTTGATTGTTGCGCAGTCGAGTTCGGAAATCCCGGAGGGACTTAAGAATAACCCTGTATTTTAGAATCTTCTCGACTGCTTTCTTGATCACAGTTCTGTCTCCTGAAATTGCAACATCTATTAACCTACAGGTCCCTCTTTCATTATCACGCATTATGTTGCCCGGGTTTAATTGTTAGGGATGATTCTGTCGGTTTGCACTTGTTGATTCCATAACATTTTTACCTCAGATTTATGACTTGTTTCAACTGGTTTTGTTGCATGATCATACCAGCGTTCATTTCTTTATTATTAGTTTTACATTTAGTATTAGTATTGTGAAGCCTCCTGTAAAATGGGTACCAGGTCCTTCCCCGGAGGTAAAGTGCGGCCGGGGCGTGCTGCTGACAACTCACCCCCTTCTAGTGCCGCGGTCATGGAAGAGTAGAGCTGTACCTCTACCCACTCTCTGGACCATGCCGGGCCTCTAACGGGATCATTATACCTCTTTATTAGTATTGTGATGTGTGAGGAATTGTAGCACGTACTGCCGATAGGAGAAGGGAGAGTAAGGACCACCTTGAAATAGCATATGAATAGGAAACTGTATTTACAGTGTTCTTAAATGACTAGGGCCTAACAAATACACCACCCTCAGAGAGGATGCCAGTGTCGGGAGATGGTGAATCCAGACTACATAACTGTACGATTTTGAAAATATTTATTTTGATGTTCAATTTCCCTCATTTCTTTGATCAATGTTGTGTAATTTGTTTAATTTTATATCCTGATGCTCTTTGGAACAGAATTTTCTCTCACAGAAGCTGTCTACTTTTGTTCGCGCTTTTTTCAATTCGTTTTATTTAGTTACTTTTTTCCTGTTCGTGTTTTGTTTGAAATCTTGTGATTTACTTCTTTCTTGTTAGTGTGAATTTTATCTTTTTGTTATATAGTTTCATTTTTTCGAACGATGTATGACTGTTTATGATTGGCTTTCTTTATTCTTTTTGTGTTACGTTAATCTTCTTGTGATTTAGTTTCTATTCTCTCTTTTGTGTTCTGTTTGACAGATTATGCTTTATTTTGTTATTATCGATTGTTATTATAGTGGAATAAGTGTATTTTTGTCTCCCAGCAAGGTTTATTTGTGGTAGATATTTGTGCTTTAAAAATTATCGAAGTTGTTATCTTCGTCACCGTCGTCATCGTAATCGTCATCATCATAGTCCTAGTCATTAGCACTACCATTAATACCTGACACATTTAAACACTAAAGTATTTGTAATAATTCTATTGGAAATAAGGACCCCTTTTTATGGAGAACGATGTCAGAAGTATTTGAATTCTTGTCTGCCTCTTATGGGATAAAGGCAATTAACCTGTCCTAGTAATGGCTAACCCTTTCACTTATACTGCTACTAAATTATGACATGTAAGGCAAGTGAAGTGGATTAATTTTAAATCAGTATAATCCCAATGAAAATTGTGGACAAATCATGCAGGTGAGGCAATCTACTTGTTGGCTTGCAGAATTTAGTAATTGTTTAGTTGTAACTCCAGATACATGACTATGATTATTGTGTTCACAATGCAGTCTCCAGCTACATCTAGGACTGTCTTATCAGTCAATTTATGTTTGAGGTACGGACAGAAATTAAGTTTAAAATGCATTTATTGTGAGTTATTTATTTTCAACTAAAACAATGTTACTTTATTTGCATTGTTGTCCCACTACTTCTTGACATAAGCCCTGTCCACATTCGAGACATATTCTCACATTAGGGGAGGAGCTGTTCTACTCCTTCTTCACAGAAGTCTGTGAATGTGCCACAATTTTTTTTCATATCGCGATCTCATTTAAATTGATAGCCACCAAGACTTTGTTTTAGCACTGAAAACAGATGACAATCTCTCGGTGATATATTCTCCTGATAGAATCATAGGAAGTGTAGGTTCTTTAGTCATAAATTTTGGACCATGTAAGCTTATTTTCTGACCCATTTCATGAAATTATATATTGTTGCGATAGTGTAAATTCCTATATTTTCACCTGTGATTTCTGGATATTGTATTGAAGCAGTGATTTCCAACTCTATTTCGAGAAACGTATTTTCCTGGTATACTACTGACTTTGTGTTTATGAGGTAATTAATGCCACAGGATCGTTCCTTGGACTTCTTGTAATTCAAACAGCAAATCGCGACCTGTAATTTGATGACTGAAGTTTAGCGGAAGGTCGTGAAACGACAGACTCTCGGCTACATTACGAACATAATTCGAATGTCCTTCTGGTTTAGAAAAGCATTGTAGTGGTACATGATTTTACATTTCGTGATATAATATTTTATTCGGTTATTGTACGAGACTGCATAAACTTCCAGATTTCTTTTGTGTGGAACATTGTACGTTAAGAAAGTATGGCCGAGCAGACTGGAGGGATGTCGGAGGAATTTTTGTTACCTGTTCTAAGATACTGCTCCAGTAATCGTTTGCTTGAATCCAGGAAAACGAATGTCTGTCAGGTTAATTTCGACTCGATTGTGGATCGCAACGGATATTTTTCTAAAGCGAGTCAGACGTGTTACAGGTATTCTTTGCAGCTCAGTAATGCAAGGCAACCTCCTTGTCTTTGAGTACAACCAGTGGTGGGTGAGAAGCAAAGCCTCGATGAGGACTACGCTTGTACCGTACGTGTTGTTCTAGCCTGACGCACGACTGATGCCTCATGATAGCCAAGAGCGGGGCATTGACCGAAGGAAATCCAAGTATTTGCAATAAGATCTGCCTTAGTGTTACCTTGTCTGTTGTAAATACCGTGTGAACTGATCCAAGATATAATCTGTGATCAAACAGTAGGAAGTCGTCATGCTATATTTGAAGTTCTAGCAGCGGTATTGATGGTTGTTCTCGTTTTCTGGGATATGATGCTCTCTAGTGTGGTATGTCGATACCAGCATTCTGGAGGAGCTTACTGCCTCCATCTTCAAACAGACTGTCCTGAAAATAAATTCCGAAATCCCTTCCGAAACGATTGTTCTTACATATAAATATACATTGAAAAGACCCAAAAGCCGTGAGTCTTGTAGCTGCTTGATAAAAGCCACTGACTGCTCAAAATTACAGCACGGTGCTTCTTATCCATGGCGGTCCCCCGTATTCTATAATATTAGGCACATGTCGGATGTGAGTTTCTCACAACCATGATTAAGCGGATTGCTGTTATCTGGGATGTGATACTTGTTGTGCGACAGAAAGGTACAGACATTGAGGAGGAATCTGATGTCCAAAACACTAAAGTTGAAAGCATAAAGATTTAAGTATATAATTTACAACAAAAACTTCTACAGACAAGGCAGTTACAGGCTCTGGAGTAAGTAACTGAAGGAAAAGAGAGTAATTGCTGACAAAATTGTTACTATCAATGCAGCAACAATTTTGACACTGAACATCTATGCATGCCGACGACAGCTCAAAGTCGACAGCTACATTCATACTTCATGACCTTTTCTTAAATGCGTATGAATGCATCTGATTAAGTAATTTGTGACTCGCCTTCACCATGCCATGTGAGAACGGCTGATATGGTGTAAAAAATGCCGAGTCTCTCTCTATTAATTAGACTACTTCTCCTACTTTAGTGTGACGCGGGTTGCCTATAGAATAAAATGCAAGCGTCTTCTAGTAATTTATGTTTCCCCCAGGATCAGTACTAAGTACGAAAAAGAATGTTTGACCCATAGTATTTTTCGAAATTAAGTGGAACATATCAGACTCCTGTAAGCAATCACCGAGACCCTGTATAGAAATTCTGGTGTTGTGGGCTGCACGTGTATCAACTTTTTTTTTTATTATTTTCCACTCAGCGCATTATTATTCAACTGTTACAGTTCTACTTACTGAGAATGATAGAAGGGTTGGACGATTGTTTCATACTACTGTGCACTCCCTGATGATGGGAGAGTAAGGCTCGAAACATGTAGGAGTTGACGTGTCAAAACATTACTGTCATTATTACAAAGTGTGTGCATGTGTTGATCACACTGTAAGAATATAAACCAACGTTAAGGAAGGGGTTGCTGCCACCATCTTCTTTCATTACCCTGACGATGAAGCAAATAACTTCCTCTCGAACGTTGGTATATGCATCATATTCTAGACAACACAAAAGTTTATCCACAGAATTCTTAGAATCAAATGTCTCCTTCCAGTTTAAATTTAAGCTTACTTTGTGTTTAAGCATCAGTTAATAAAAGGGCAGTCAACATTATCTCCACGAAACTTTTAATCTCAGCTCTAATTTTTCGAGTGGTCACATGACGCTTTAAATCTCCCTGCAAAAACCTCGATAAAAAGCAAGCATTTCCCAGCAGAGCTCAAAAAACCTACATTCTTAGCACAAACATTTGTTCTTATTTGTCTGTTAGTATTATCATAGTTGTTTTATTTAATTTCTGTAAAAACTAGATTTATGATTTCACGTACCGCATAGGTAGCATTTATCGGATGTAACCTCGAAGTCCCGTATTGTCATCATATTTGTAACTATTAACCTGCGAGCATTATTTGCCATAAAATACGCAGATACGTTAACGGCCTACCGCCGTACCAAATTTCATATGGTCAGCTCTCACGGTTCATTAGTTACTTCTATCAATCTAAAGACAGAGAAAATTTTCATCTATTACTTTAAAATACAACAAATTATTCCCTTAAGAACACTTGCATAATTTTCCAAGACATATTAACAAAATTCGCACATCAAATCATGACCTTAAAGTAAGGGGCACAAATTTTGCTCCTGCCCCAAAAATTTGCACGTCCGCCGAATTGGCTTTATTGATTGCAGGAAATAAAGCGTAGGCATGTAATTGTCCTTCAGTGGCATAACGTTCATACTACGTTTAATGAAATTCGGGCAACTTGTTCATAAGATTAAAGTATGTGGAGACACAGGAAGCGTAAGATTGTTAAATTAAATAATATTTTTCCCCCTTTTACGTAGGAAAGCACGTCATAAATAACTGTCAAGGCTAAGACAAACAAATACACGAAGACGGGAGTGAAGCCAACAGATTTTTCGTGTTGTTACATATAACTCGACGACAATGGACGTAATCCACAAATATACCTGATATATGAGAATGCCTGGTTACGAGTAAGGAAACAAACTACAAAATTTCACACAAACTAAAGGAATACAGAATATTTCGTCAGCAAATATGAATTGTATGATCACAAAGAGAATTTCAGTAAAGGAACAATAGTCAAGACACCGCAAAGTACTATATGTAATTAGCCAAATGCAGATACTATTGCATTTAGTACTGCGTCGCCCCTAAATCCTCAAGTGAGGCATGTTTAATGGTTGTAGCTTGTGTCAGGAGGTCTTTCTTCTTCCACACTGGGATAATCCGGTGTCAAAATGCAAGGTTTGTCAACTTCTTGAGACTATAACTTTTCACTATCTATTTATTATTTACAGAACATCGCGGTTGATTGAGACCACATGGCCGATTCTCAGAATGAAGACCGTCTATACAGTTTCAGGTTCTCATAATTTTTCTTAACCCATTCAGGCAAATATTCTGATAACTCGGAATAAGCCACGACATATCTTATGCTTAATTCAAAATTATCATTTACACCATCCAAAAAACTAGAATTTTACTCCACTTTCTCTACTAAATAATTCGCAACCTGTTGAATGTGTGACATCTCCTGCAGAAGGCTTAACGTTTTGTTTGGATGAAATATACTTGCAAGGCCATGAATCATAAATAGGAATAAGTGCAGAAAAAAGAGTTCTTGTATTAGGGAAAAATAAATCAGAGTTTAGAAAATCTGGCACGGGTTAAGTTAGGTTAGGTTAGATAAGGTTAGGTTAGGTTAGGTTAGGTTAGGTTAGCATTTACCGTGTTTTAGTTTCTTCTTACTCTGTACCATCTAAATGGCAGCAATAAAAGCAAAATATTTATCTTTGCAGTAATAAATTGGAAAATTGTGACATAGGTTGCCGAAAAGTATATAATACCATAATATATAAAATGTCTTGGCATATAGATACTTATTTTTAAATATACATATAGTCTTAGACTTCTGTTTAAATTCCAAAGAATAGACACGTAAGGCGTGTAAGTTGACGTTTTTGTACGTGGAAGTGAAATTCGACCTCTTACATCAGTAGTGAATATAGACTGAGGACATCTGTGGGAAAAGTGTTGAGGAGCAGAGAGTGAGTTTTGAGGTGATATAAACGAGAAGATAATATTAAAAAAATGACCTTAGAAAAATAATATAGGCCTATGAGAGTATGGACTGGATTCGCGGTACTGCTGATTGTGAGCTTCTGTGGAAACAGCAATGAACTTTCTATTGCCTTACAAGGAGGGAAATTTGCAACGGTCTAACTATATATTTTTTTATTATTAGCCTGCATCGTTGAGCTTGTATTTTATCTTACTGCCTATATCTAGTGCTAGCACTGAAACTTCAAACTGGTAAAGAAGTTAAACACTTACCTGTATGGTGACTTTCCTTTGAGACTGAATTTTGCTGATTGAAACGTAATGCTTCTAAAAAAAAAACTATAATATGTGAAGGAACCCACAGAAGGCGTGGAACAGGACATTCCCACGCTACTAACATTGGCTTACAGCCAGCCAGAGCTCCCACTTACCGTTTCCACAGACAACACTGGAAAGAAAGAATCCCATTAACTGTGCCACCGGCAATGTCTCCACATGCTGTTAGCTTGCTCGCACATCATTGTTATTTAGGGCATTAATTTAAATTATTTGTCTCTTAAAATCTAAAGAGTTAAGAAATATCTTTCTGGCTACGTAACAAAGCGTAAACGCGTTTCATATTTTGTCATTTTTATACTTTTGCGCTTCCTTGCTGGTCTCAGGGAAAAAACGATATTTAGTCTCCTTGCCGCTATTGTTAAAGGCAAATTACAAGTTGATTTTTGAATACGTCCTTTTCGTACTACATTCAAACCACAGTAATAAAAAAGCTAAATCGAATAGAAATTCGAAATATACGTCAACTGTCTCCTTAAATGTCCGTACCTGTTTACTCGCTTTCCTATATTATATTATGACGATATGATACGATATACATTAACTGCAATTAGGTTTCCACCCGGTGGCAGTAGTCGGTAATATTGTACACAAATATAAAATAAACAACTATATACACGGGAAGAAACAATACACAACATTACAAAAATACAGAACACACAAAATAGAAAGCAAAACATAAAAAACAAGAAAACAAACATAAAACGAAAAATTAAATATAAAGAATTAATTAGGACATAACAAAGAGCACAAGACATAAAGCAAAGAGCAATGAGGCAACACACATTCCATCAAAGATCTGCACTTCACTTCACTTCGCTTCACTTCACTCCCCATTTTTCACTTCCCTCCAATTTTAGACGTTTTGTCATCACGCATCATTGGATATTAGAATACTTTTGAGGGGAAACAAGGGTTGTGAAACCATACAAAACCCACAGAGGTTCTTATGTCTAATTAACGTCATTATTTTTCAGAAGAAATTTTGTATGAGAATAAGTGGAGCTAAGCTGCTGTCACTCGAACCGAGTCGGTTGCAGTCCTAATCTAGACTGATCCACTTTGATTCTTAAATTATTATAAAAATGCAGAAAAACAGTCTATCCAACATAGAAGTGTATAGAGCCATTGTATACTCTGTCTAAATAAAATGGTATTAAATAACAAATTCAAGAAGTCTCGATATACAAGAATATACATTTAAAGCTCGTGCTTAGTAAAGGAAAGAGATTAACGGAAACGGATATGAGAACACAAAAACTTAGCTAAAGAAAAACTACAACTAAGGATAAAAGTTTCCCTACGAACTCATTTCATGAGGAACAGTTTGTACAACGGTATACAAAACAATGCAACTTACAAAGGGGGAAAAAAGAGAAGAAACGGCAAAGGAAAGAAATGTGAAAATTGACACAGCACATAATATGATAGTTTTATTTATCACCGTTGGAAGCCGTCTGACGATTACCGTGTCAGTAGTTAGCTCGAATGTCTTCCGTGAGTGCAACACATACGTATTTACTCATTCAGTGTATTGGACATATAATTCATATACGAATTTCTGTATTTCAGTCACTTATGTAAGTGGTGAAGGTTCTGTGCACAGACATCATTTTCTAACCGTATTATTCACTTCTTGTAGCCACGAGTTGCAGCTGAACCATTGTACCCTGGGACTGTATAACGTCAACCATGCTGAAAGGTCAAGGTTTGCGTCTGCAATAAAAAGTGGCCCCAGTTGCCGAGAACTTTCCTTAGCACCATTAAATTTTCGCCTTGATGACGTAACTTCTGTACCATCCGAATTACACCAACCCAGCTTCTTCACCGTGCGGGGCACCTCCTTCCCTCCGACTACGGGGACACTGAAACTTCCGAGCCCTACAAACAGGACCGTATCAGCCATAAGACGTAAATTCGCAGGTTAGGACTCGGTATGTCTAATTCAATACAACATCTGGCTGCAGACTGGACGAGCGCTTGGGAATTATCGGCAGGGCAGAGGCCAAGATTTTTCTTTCGCCACCTCCTCGAGACAGGTTTTGGATCCATTCGACATCTTATTCAATCGGAACAAGAAACGTCTTCTCATGGATTAAAGCAGCTGGAGCGCGAATCAGACTAGTCGTGCCCTTTAGGGCCTTTGTTAAGGGTAATATTGTAATTGAAGTTTCGCCATCATGCCACATATTTATCTTCCTAGCGTGAGTGGAAAAAGGAACAACAATAATTCACAGTGCAGATTCTTCTGTAAGAAGCAGTAATCCATGCAAGCCGAATTTTATAATCGCCTTCATATCAGCCCGCCACTTGTCCTTATTATGAGACTGATATATTTAGTCAACACGTTCACAGATTTTTTCTCATCATTCATTTCAATAGTATTCTCCCATCTACATCTAAATCTAGCAAGTGTTCTATAACCTTCAGAATTTTCTTCTCTACTCTTTTCACTTTCGATAGCTCAGTCGGTATAGTAAACAGGCTGTAGGCTGAACGAATGGGGAAACCGGCGTTCTATTCCCGACAGAGGCAGAAGAATTTTTCTCAGAATCCAGACTAATCTGATATTTGGCTTCACCTAGGCCTATCTTATATAATGGAGACCAGGCTCTTTCCGAAGCATTATAGCAGTAAGAGCGTGTAGGCGACCACTCAACTCCTTCTAGTATGAAGATTCGAAATTCATGGTTCTGTACTTTATTTCCTTGACTTCTTCATGCATAGGATGTTAAATTAAGTACAGAGAAAAGTTGAGTCTATACTCACGCTTTTAGAAGTCCCGCGCATATCACTCTACTTAATTTAATAGCTCAAGTAATGTATGGTAGAGAGTGAAAAGTGTGAAGCTACTCATTGTGCAGTTTTCAGAATCCTTCCCTTAATTTCCCTTTCTTCGGTCCAAATATTCTATCACGAAATCCCTCCAGCTATATCATCTTAGTGAGAGAGAAAAAGATGAGTTGGTCTATATTACGCACTTTTTTGGGTGTGATCTAAATTTCATTTTATTCTGTCTTTTTTGGGTTTTTCATTGCCTTCTCCAAGTAAAATTTTTTGGCCTGAATTAATAACCTCAAAATTTATAAATTATTATTATCCTAGATTCATAATTTGTCAGGGTTCTTTAGCAATTGTAGACAGTTAAAGTGTTAATCGAAATAAGGAAAAAAAGTTCTGAGAACACCTAGAGATGTGTGCTGTCCTTAAAGTCAAGAACCCAGCAGAAATTTATAAATCTACTACTGTGTGTTCCCACTGTTTCAGTATTCTAAGACATAACAACAAATAATTCTATTAATTTTTTCGTAAATCGGCCTCGATGCCGAAAGTTGTAAGTTTTTATTGTATTTAGTCTTTATAGGAAAATAGCGTACGCCATTAACAAAGTATCGTTAAGTAAATTAAGGAACGTTAAGAATCCCCGATTCTCCCTGAGCAGGAAGTCGAATGCGGCGCAGTAACCTTCTGTATGCGGTGGAAGAGAGACTTTTGTACGTTGGGCGCGCATCAGAGTTAACGCCGGGACGTGAACAATTAAAGCAGACGTTGCGTTCGTTCTGTTACCGAACTTTCCTGTCCCTAAATTCATTATTTCTGTTAGTATAATGACCTCCAGCGTGTAGCAACAGGGCGTGAAAAGTTTTCTTCCTGTTTTCCCGTATGTGCAGTTAAACCGCCTTAATGTTCCAGGCATGACGGTAAAGTTGAAATCAAAGGAGATGGCGGTATGTCAAGCAAGACAGACGGAGTTGTACGATTACATTCTTGTCAGTGACCTTACCATGTATTGTTAATGTTTGTTACCATTCATTGCCAACCCATCGTATTACGATTACGAATTTATATGCTATTACATAAAATTACTTTATTATTTAAAGTGGGTCTACTTTGGTTAAGTCTGAACTAGTAACAGTAAGCTTTACTCTCCTAAATCCGACATTTCATGTCTCAGCAGTGTATCTAACTGTTCAAAGCATTAGGAAGGGGAGGTTTGGCTGTCTTCAGTAAAACATTAATAAAACCACTGAATATAGTTTGAACAATGTGATAATTCTGCGAGGCAAAGAGCTGCGACCCGCTACTTTGTCTGGGTTTCAGTACAGGATATTTGGCATCCTTATCCAAAAATCTGAACCAGTACCTTCCTGACATACAGCCGATAGGTAAGAATTATGTATATTTCGTTTTCAATTGGGAAGGAATTTTTATGAACACTTAAGATATTTATGCAACAAATTTAAAATGTAAATTATCAATGAGCTGAAAATTGTGCAAATTTACAGATGGATCGCCGTCTTGGGGCAGGTGTGCGTCAGAAGCTTGGTTATGGCCTGGAATAGGCGGCCGTAGCATGGTAAATTGGAAGGAGCAGATATGCCTGAAGCAGAGTTGTCTCTTTCTAAAATCATAAGTTCCCTTCGTTACCTGAGTACATCACTTTTGGCTCTTTGGAAAGACACTTCTTTTCATTTTACGCTATTTCACGTCACTCCCTAGGGATAACTTCACAGTCTCGTTTGTGCAGCGCCATAGTAGGCTAAATATTACGAAAATTATGTAAGGAATATTATGCTTTTTCGGTAAATATAAGACCACACGGTGGGATCCGCGTTCTGTAAGTGCTTGTAGTCTTGTAACTAGGCACAGCTCTAGTACCTCTAAGCAGAGAGAAAGTTACCGTTGTTTGCGCGCTGGCGTAAGATAGCAGGCATTTGTTTCTATTCATTTCACACTTTAGTATAAGAAGTATAAATCTGGTGCACATGGTTCGCGTGACATACTCAGTAAAATATGAGCTGTAGAATGACAAGAAAATGCTTAGAAAAAATACCCTCGAACTAATTAATCGGCAGGAACAATTCAATGCCCGCTTACTGTTAGGCCTCGACCTACTTCTAATTACAAGAGATCATATCAAACGGGACCTTGCCGAAATGGATGTGGATTAAATTGTTTCAACGTAGGTTCTAATGACGTAATTTGGTGAGGCGGGAATAAAGTTTAGTGTTCCTTAAACGCGAGGAGTTTCTTGACAAAATTAATAGATACAAAAATCTAAATGAAGACCCAGTTCCATTACATTCGTTGTAAATAATCTTCTCTGTAATTCCAAGCAGGTACTCCTGGATACCCCTTTTATATTGTTTATTCTATGCATTATGAAGAAGTAACAAACCCATGTCAACTCTAACAAATGAACTATTCTAAAATTTATGTATATTACCTTTTACATTCTTACATATTTCGGCGTTATTATCTCGCTGTCTTAATGGAACTAATACCAAAACGTATATCAATAAAATAGCTCACAATAAGCGTGAATATGTTGTGGTATGAAGAGTGGCGTTCTGCACAAGTGACACGAAAATATACGCAAGCTATTGTGACCCACTTTATTGATGTATGTTTTAAAGAAACTTTGGTGTTACTTCCCTTAAGATGGCGAGATAATGACGCCGAAATATGTAGGGGTTATGTAAAAGATACTTACTTACTCCATGGAGCAGAGTCCTTCTTGAGAAGCTAACTGCAAACCTGTTTGTAATTTCAATCTGATAATGTTCCCTAACCTCTGGCTCATTAAGCTTCCTCAAGTTAAATCTTTGCCTATCAAACCTCTGTGCGGCCTGTTTACCCACTGCTAATCTTT
>Ga0123357_10008952_pt1 | contig 12580 bp, 8 predicted proteins | sample TergutEmb28metaG_FD_89873 | JGI IMG/M metagenome (GOLD analysis project Ga0123357, IMG submission 89873) | Embiratermes neotenicus P4 segment gut microbial communities from Petit-Saut dam, French Guiana - Emb289 P4 | ecosystem: Host-associated > Arthropoda: Insects > Digestive system > Gut ... | reverse complement strand
CTGCCACATCACCTAATTTATATAACGACGTAATTTTTCCGAGTATTCTAACATAAATATAACTTTAGTTAGGTCGGTCATTGAAGACCGAAACATGTAGGAGCGATATTATTGTGTATTTTAGTGTACATTTAAAACTTTTAACCTAGTTAATAAATAGTGCATTTGTTGGTGAGTGAACTACGTAGATTTCAAAACGCACGGTGCAACGATAAAATTATTATTATTATTATTATTATTATTATTATTATTATTATTATTATTGTTGTGTGATAATAAAGAATTTTACTCAGAAATGCGAAGAAAGAGTTAACTGAGAACTAGGCTTAAATTGGAGATAAATAAGACACAATGGCTTGGATTGAGCTAGTGTTGCTCAAATAAGCGCTAGAGAAAACTGGGGCTCTCGCTTCAAAGGTCGACAAATTTTTGGGTTCCACAAAGGAAAAGTTTCTTGCCTATCCATTTACGAAGCAGACCTCTGCTCTGTTGAATTTGTTAGTTAATATTGTTTTGTTTTCAGTGCCTGCAATATTTACAGGCCTCTGTTTTGGTCAGATTTTGTTTTTTAGTTTACTGTTGTGTGAGACACCAAACCGAAATTGCTGCAGTATGGGAGAGAACGGCCGTGGTTATGTGAGTTGATATAATTAACTATGTGATTGGATGATCCGAATTGCTGTTGCTCCACAGTATAAGACGTGTTCTATAGCATTTCCAGGGGCATTGGATTCGAGTCCCGCCTACAATATTTTTAGGCTATTTATCATCATTTCCCTTTGTTTCCTTCTGAATGTACGGAGCTGGCAATCGGTAATTCATCATGGAGTTCTTAGCTGTTTGTGAAAAGATTTAGTCTATTATTAAAAAAGTTTGATAGCAGGCTGAATACCTTAATCTTTGAAGGAGACCAAATTTAAATATAAAAATTACAGAGAAGTTGATCAATTTTAGAATTAGGGTCTATGTTTTTAATTTTTTAAAGAAGTTTTTGAAATAAGGGAATAAATGGGAAGCCCTTCCTGTCACATTGTTTGCCAGTCCACATATTTCCTTCCTGAAGTTACTCTTCTCACTATAGTAAAACAGAAGCTAAACATCTACACTCAGATTCGTTTGGTGGATTCTATTTGGTCTCTTATCTGGCCGGTTTAACATAAGTATAATTCTTATGAAAGCTAATTTTATTTCCACAGTCAGACATTCGAAATTATTCGTTTCTTAAAAGTTCTCTTCCTTAAATAATATAAATGAAAGCTAATTTTATTTCCACAGTCAGACATTCGAAATTATTCGTTTCTTAAAAGTTCTCTTCCTTAAATAATATAAAAAGATTAGCGATAAGAGCGATAATGTTGTTAAGATGTTTTGTTTTTACAAATATTCGATAAGGTACAAGAAAAATCAAATGTCTCAGGTTGGTCGCACTTTGCTTTTGTTTACGTTTTCAGCTCCATATTTGTGCCTGTAATAAACGTGTGCCAAGGACTACTGTTTTACACACTCTAGAGTAACGTTTGGTGAATATAAAACGAAATGTGATTCCACAATAAGTTTCGTTTATTTAGCACCTGAGTGAGTCCATTTCATTGAGGGCTTTTTACTTCTGAGTGGTTGGGTACCTAGATGCATTAACTCACACTGACGTCACGGAATGAGCATATGCCAAGGTTCATGACATATCTGAGCGTGTGGAGATTTCCTAGCCTTTTAACTGCTTCTGCATTTCACGAAGTATGTAACTATATACTGTTACAGGAAAACGTGATTTCCAAGAATCGGAAGGCAACAAGTGAGTTCTTTAACCTATGTTCCAAAGACGTGGCAAACTACGATTAATCGTAAAACAAAGCTCCATTACATCCTTCAGAAACTGACAAAGGCAATTGATTATGATAAAAGTCAGCCTGTGTTCTAAATCAGCTTATTTCAAGTGGGATTTCGGCAGACCTAATATTAAACAAGTGCCGTATTTTCTGGCTGAGTGCCTTGTAATTAAGCTTCTGGTACACTTAGTACCTAGAATGGCTCATAAAAGGTATTTGATGTTTTATTTTCGTGAGGTAAATTTTCGTCTTCAGTCGCCTTGTGGTTGGTGCCACTGTGTAGGTTAGCAGACGGTTACTGACGTTTCGGCACATACCCCCTGTAGTAACCAGAGATTATTCTGTGTTTGTTGCACTACATCTTCTAAAGGTCGGTCCATTGCATTTTATCAAACAAAACTTCTTGTTTATTGTCAACAAGAAGGCACAACGCTGTGCCGCACTCTAAGCTTGTCAAATATTTTAATATAGCTTGTGCTCTGTACAGGAATGTTGATATTTGTAACACCAATTATATTTCGCTAAAGGACACAACGGAACCTATTGACAACTGAGGATGGCCTTATAATTTTTTTTAGTAAATAAATATATATCACACGTTATTATTTTGTATTTCTGTTATTCCTGTTATTTGTTTTCGTCAATCTGTTTATTTTAAGTTTTTCTTTGTCTGCTTTTTCCTGCACGTAATTCGCTAATTTTTCTCTTGTCAAACGCTAAAATTATTATTATTATTATTATCGGGGACCGCGGTAGCACAGTGGTTAAGGTGCTGTGCTACACATCGGAAGGTCGCTGGTTCAATCTCAGATGGTGTCATTGACATAAAATTCTTCCGATCGCACTATGGTCCTGGGGTCGACTCAGCCTCTAACAGAAATGAGTACCAGAAGTATTTCCTAGGGGTAAAGGCGGCCGGTGCTTAAGGCTGACAACCTTACCACCATCCTGTGCCTTTGTCATGAAATCTGGGAATCTTAACTTCCTGGAACTCTCTGGGCCACTCCAGGCCTGAAATGGGACTGATTTAATTATTATTAATTTTATTATTATTATTATTATTATTATTATATTCTAGTGATGGGGAACCGAGATAGCATAGTTAGTGCAGAGACTGGTGTTCGAATCCAGACAAGTGCATGAGATTTTGCTCTTCGCTTAAAAGTCCACTATTCGTCTGAGTTCTAACCAAATTTCTAAACCAGTAAAGAGCCATAGTGTTGAACTGACCACTTGTATCATGTGGTGCTGAGTTTAAGAATGAGTGGAGGTGTGCCTCAACTTTTCCATGTCTTAATGGAATGCACATGGACGACTCTAGCTTTAAAACTTATCTTTATATTTTTATGGTGGAGTGAAAGTATACCTCTTTTGGAATTGCGATCTCTAATGGTCCCAACTTTCGTTTTCCATATGATAGATGAATATGGAGCTGTGATGAAATAATAATGAGAGGAGAAAACCTGCCCCATTGGCATTTTACCCATCACAAGTCCCACACACGAGTCCGATGGATAGAAAACGTGTCCTGCGCAGTGAGAAGCCAGTGACAAGCTGCTTGAGCCATGCCACTAAGCGCAGCGTTTACTGACTTAAAAATTAATCCGACACCAACAGACCAAAGCAATTCATGTTGTATGTGTAAGTACAGTTAGTGTAAACTCGTGATTCACTTTGTGCATGGAGAACATGTTCACCTTAAACAAATTTTCTTGAATGTGCAATGAACTGAGTGATCGCCGTACAAATGGCGGAATGTCTGTATTTGAGCTGAGAATGGGCAGAGGAGTTGTGCTACTTTGCCTATCCCGTTAGGCTATAAAGTGATTCAACACTTAGACCACAGCAGTCCGTGTTAGTTGCAACCACACTGATTGTGTGCAGGCAGTGGCAATTAGGATGGCAGTGCCAGTCATAGGTGTGGAACATGGCACAGTGAACTTCAACATGAACAAATTCTTACGAGTCTGGACACACTTTACAGAGTGCTGTCGATAAAACCAAACAGTTCTTTGCCAAGACCATGCTCACGTCAGTCGGTATGTACTGTACAAATCGTACTGAGTCCAGCGTGCACTGTGAGATACAAACGAGATGTCAGAGGGACAAATGGCACTAGCAGGGAAGTTTTGACAGTGCGGACAAGAAGCCAGCTTTTCTCGACGTGCAGCCAGAAGAATAACATATCTTACGGACAATGACGTTTCCTAGAGCAGATGTTAGTTCCCATCTATCCGTTTCCTTATTCCACACTTCTTTCGTTGCTTGTTTCTCTTTTGCAAGATTTAAGGCTTCTTCAGCGATTGAATTAAGATTTTCGCTCTTTCGGGGGTTTTACACGGCGTAGATTGTAGTTAGGTTAGGTTAGGTTAGTTACCGGTGTTTCTGAACAAACCTCCGTCCCATCCTCAAGGGTCAAGCAGTCAAAGTAGTCCCCTTACACTGCTTGACTCTTCAAGATGGGGCCGATAAGTTATCCCGAAACGTCTATGACTGACCACCAATCTGCGCTGCGTAACATCCAAGAAGAGCGAATATCTCTTGTTTTTCTGTTTTATTTATTTCCTTCTCTGCTTTTGGTTGGCTTCTTTTCCCCCGTCTCTCTCATTTTTCCATTTCTTCCTTTCCGTTTATGGGGCTGTCATATAGCGGCAACAATTCAGTTAAATGTAATTTAATTAAGTACTGGTTTGTTAACGTACTGAATCAGCAGCACAAATTCCGATTACGAATTCTTATAATAAAACCAACTAGATGCACTAATTTCTCAAATTCAGTTTGGGAATGAAACTCTACATGTTTCGGACAGTTCCTCTGTCCATCATCAGGAGTTTTTCACTGTACACACAACAATGGTATAAGCCATACAAGTCTGCTGACAGCTTGCGAACAAGCTGTCAGCAAACCTGTATGACATATACCATTGTTGAGTGTACAGTGAAAAACTCCTGATGATGTTTAGAGGAACTGGCCGAAACATGTAGAGTTTTATTCCAAAAATAAATTTGAGAAATTAGTGCATCTAGTTGGTTTTATTATAAGAATTTATCACGATGCACGGTCAACTGAACGTCAAATTCAAATTACGAAGTGAGAATAAATGCACAAAATACAACATAGATACATAAAAACAAACAGAACAACACATGTAAACTACGCAAGCAAATAAATCAGGCTGTCCTTCAACAGTCCACAGCATTACATAGGACTAGACGACAGCAGCAGCAGCAGCAGCAGCAACAACAACAACAACAACAACAACAACAATAACCTTTCAGGCACATGCCAAAATTACCATTTAAACTGCGCCACAATCTTGCACTTTTCGCATGCCTCCCAAATTTGAATACACGACACTACACATACTGAGACACTAACAGAGAATGTATGTAAACCACTACATAAAATAGTAACCATAACAATAATAATAACAGCCAATCACAGAAGTATTTCGGTGAAGGTCTTGGCCCACTTGAACATTAAGTCGTAAGACTTTGAATTCAGATCACAATGTACGTGTTTATGCGCGTGCATGCATGTATGTGTACTACATACACTCTGTACATTTATAAATAAATAAACATATTCGTTCGCTTTACGTCGTTCCGTGCCTGCATAATTTGACCCATGACCCTGTATAATAAACCATGCGCAGACATTTTTGCTTACGATGCTGTAAATGTTTTCGAGGTCTTGAACTACCATTATCAAGATCTCACGCCCGACCATCCTGTTGTAATTCAGAAGCAAAGTGCCTGTGAAGAAGCTGTGGAGCCTGAGTCTGAGCCTAATGAGAGGGCCGTGATGGTTTTAATATTGACCGAGTGGCGTGGGCTCTTTGGAGGTGTTTGAGGACATCGATTGAAACGAGCATAGAGCAGTAACAAATGGACAGGGAATTGTGAGGATGCTTGCTGGCTTGCTGTGAGGAGATTCTGAAGAAGAAGGAAAGGTCTTTGTGTCGCCAGATTTCAGGGCCTGTTTATTCCAAGTCATCTGCATGTAATCGTGCATGGCCACTTCTGTTGTTGAACACTGCAGACGATGATCCAGATGACCCGCAAGCGGTTCAAAAGGAAGTGCCCCTTTTTAAAGGGTCATTTGTTTTTGTAAATTTTTACGCGTATGAACCTATCTCTTTTATTGATCAAAATAGATTGTCTGGAACCACCCTCCCTGTTTTATATATTAAAAGTATTTATGGGAAATTCTGCCTCCACTTACATCATCACGAATAAAGCCGCCGGTATTCGAACAATCTACAACAGAACTTTAGGGATTGCATATATATATATATATATATATATATATACACCCACATGTATGTGGTATAATCTACGAGTAATATGCGAATTAAATTATACTTGCCTCAGAAGGAGTCACAGCTGTTCACAAAAGACTTACATAATCACTCCGATACCACGTTATTAAAACCCAGAAGACACCAAAGAGGAAGCCGACATATCACAGTCAATACAGCGGCTAGGCTACGGCTTGCACAACCGAGGAGTCGTGGTTTAATTCCCGACCAAGGCACAGGAGTTTCCTTCACAAGTCCAGACCGGTTCTGGGGTAAAACCAGCCTCTTATACAATGGACACAGGGACTTTTCCGGGGTAAAACAACTGGTGCGTGAAGTTGACCACTCACCCCATCTAGTGCTGAGGGTAAGAATGAGTGGAGCTGTACCACTGCTTCCTCACATGCCTTGATGTTGTACACTGGGACGGCTGTACCTTCTACATTGCATAACTGAGTAAGACTCACCCCCGGAACTGTGTATCTGCAATTCAGGTGGATAGGACAAGAATTTGTCCTATATATAAGTCGTTCATAAGTTTTAAAAGCCTAGTTTCAGTTTTTTTTCTAATAGTCCTATTGAAAGAGGCTATATATATATAGACCAGCCTCGTGGTCTAGTGGTCAGAGTCTCTGCCTACTAGTCATGAGGTCCCGGGTTCCATTCCCGGTTCTTCCGCGGGAATTTTCCCTGGAGGGAAGGATTCCCGCAGTGACCATGGTCTGGGTAGATTAGTAGAATTTAGGTTTAAGGGCCCTCCTGGCACTACATCCTCCTATATCACCACTCACATCATCGGGACAACGTAACCGCGCCTCGTGGGCGTCCCAACCTCAGAAGTCGGTTATACTTCTGCCATGCCCAGGAGGGAAGACCACGAAGTCCACAAGGACATGTGGGGGCATCGAAAAAAAAAAATATATATTTATTTAATCTCTGGTCTGTCTTACAAGTACACAGCTCCTCTAAAGCGAGCACTTCACTGAGTGCCATCTGGTGCTTCCTCTTGCAATTTATAGCATTCTCCCTTTTCCTAAGCAGCAGTTTATGCATTCGTCCTTGTTTTCCAATTACTTTTAACTTTCCTTTTATCTTCCCTTATATAACGCGTTTCAGCAGGCAGTTCCTACTTAAGATGTGATCAATCCAGTCCATGGTTGAAGGTATAGAGACAGCAAAGTCTTGCTAACCTCAGTGGCGTTACTATTCGACACAGAGATACGAAAGCACTTGTTAGCGTCATTAAGTCTGTCCCAGGGAAATCCTGACCTTCTTAACATTTTCATGTTTTTGGAGCAGTTGTGTGTGTGTTACAGCCTGCAGTGTGGGGATCTTAAACCCGTTTTGTTCATGTAACGGTACCAGCAATATAAGCCTCAGGCCTTTCTATTCAGGGGTACCAGCACTGTGACGTGGCTCAGTAGACCGTGACGTCAAATACAAGTCAGACATCGAGTTCTATACGCTGTACCACTAAGAATGCCAGCCAGACTGTGTCTGTAGTTCCTCTCGTTCCACTATCTTCTCTGCCTGTTTCAAATATCAGAGAGCCAAACAAAGCCATGTATGGTAAATCCACCGCTCTTCCTGTGCTAGTCTTTCCCACACTCTTGAACTAGATGGCTAAGTAAACCTTTCTTGACCCTTAAACCATCCAATTTCATACACTTACCTACTTAACGTCCATTCCTTTAAAAAAAAAACAGTTACTTCTCTGATGTTTTAATTACGCCACTTTATGACACAGTAAAATAAAAGTTATTTCATTTGAAAATAACGTGATTTTTTAATTTCATTCCCAGAATTACTCTTAGCATACTTGCAAAAACGAATCTTTAAATAGACTATCCAATAGACATATGCTCGTTCGAAAGAACAGCTGGAAGTTTCAGACTGACCACCATCGGGCTCTCACACATTACTTAAAAGAAGGTAAACTGTAAATTCGTCCTTCTGAGTTTAGTCGGTGGGATCCCACAAGCTTACGTTTGTTACATGGACAAAATTGTAAAACTGCTTGATCAATCGGTAGCTGCAAGTCGGTATAGATATATACAGGCTATACACAAAAGAATGGTGCGGTTTCAAAAGTTAACAAGAAATTTATTTCTCACCTTACACGGGCACAACGTACACCGTCAGCAGCAGCAACTGTCCAAGTTTCTCATGCGCTACCGGCAGCTCGCTTCTCATGCTTACTGCGGGGCCGCGGGGCCAGTTTCCAAGATGGCGTCGCAGCAGGGAAAGACTTTCTGTGTGCTCCGTTTTGAGACGTCCAGATCTGTGATTACAATGCAGCGTGAGTTTCGTGCACGGTTAAGAAAAGACGCACCTGGAAGGCGCGTCTTTTCTAAACCGTGCACGAAACTCACGCTGCACTGTAATCACAGATCTGGACGCCTCAAAACGGAGCACACAGAAAGTCTTTCCCTGCTGGACGCCTCAAAACGGAGCACACAGAAAGTCTTTCCCTGCTGCGACGCCATCTTGGAAACTGGCCCCGCGGCCCCACAGTAAGCATGAGAAGCGAGCTGCCGGTAGCGCATGAGAAACTTGGACAGTTGCTGCTGCTGACGGTGTACGTTGTGCCCGTGTAAGATGAGAAATAAATTTCTTGTTAACTTTTGAAACCGCACAATTCTTTTGTGTATACCCTGTACAAAACGCTAAAATATTTAAAACAAACAGTTAAAGTTTCAGGCTACATATTATTAAAAACTAAAGGCCTTGTGTCGTTCCCAGTGGCCGCGCGGTCTAAGACGTAGGCCTGCAGCCGCTCGCCTGCTGAAATTGCTGGTTCGAATCCCACCGGGGGCATGGATGTATGTCTGTTGTGATTGTTGTTTGTGGTCAGGTAGAGGTCTTTGCGACGAGCTAATCACTCGTCCACAGGAGTCCTACCGACTGTGGTGCGTCGTTGTGTGTGATCTAGCAACCTCGTGAATGAGGAGGACCCGGCCCACTGGGGGCTGTCGCGCCAAATAAAAAATAATTATTTTGATCATTTATATGAAAAAGTTATGAAGTAGGCTATTGTAAGTTGATCGGATGGCCTTTTTCAGGAGCGTTCGCACAATTGCGAAAAGCGACTATTAGTTTCGTCATGTCTGTCCTTCTGTCCGCATGGAACAACTTGGTTTCTACTGGACGGATATCCATGAAATTCAATATTTGAATATTGTCCGAAAATCTGTTGAGAAATTATAATTTTCATTAAAATCTGTTAAGTATAACGGGTAGCCTACTTCACATGAAAACGATTTTTGATAATATTTCGCTCAGTTCTTCCTAGAATGAGAAATGTTTCGGAGAAACGTTATAGAGAAAATCAAAACACTTATTTTCTATTCAAATATTTTTTTTTCGAAAATTCTGCCGTTTAAGATATAAAGTGGAAAAATAACGTAGAACCGCACAGGCCACAGATGACTACACGGCGCATGCGCATTGCATGCTGGACACCTAAGGCTACAAACACAGACTCACAATATTTAACATTTATTGCTCTTCAACTGCAACAACGGTTGCACAAAAACGTCTCAGTGTTACTACATATGTACTACAGTACCTGTCTTATTTACATCACGCCACGTGCAGGAGCGCCTGCAACTCAGAAGTCTGTCACTGTACCAAATATCGTAAAGTGTAGTAAAGTGAAATGAAAATAAAAATGAAAACGAACTTATTCCTATTGATGTACGCATCATAATTCCGCATCTGCACATGCCGATGTTGTTGTTGTTGCTTTTAGGGATACATACCGAGATACTGAGTATATTAGGCCACGGCCAATTCTCTCCTAATCCTTTTCCATTCATTAATCATATATTATTCCAGTATTTCGACCTACTTAGTTTGATTCCTTGATAGAGACGGAAAAACACAGAAAGGAATAAATGTGAAAACACAATACAGTACCTATATTTTACAGCGTCTTTTCCTAGAGGAATATCGGGCAAAACTGCATTTGTATGCATTGTATAATAAAACCCACTGTATGTCGAAGTGTGTATTTGATTCTTTGGTTACGCTCAAGTTGATAACTCATGTACTTATAAAAACATCTGAGACAAACTGGGTGGAATAGCTTTTAGCATTACAGTGTGCAATTTAGTTGAAACACATTACGCAACGCAACACAAGCCGATTTCACCTAAACTACAACAGAAAGACACTTCAGTGGTCAGATGTTGCGCAGAAGTGGCTTCGGCTTCCGTAACTTTCCTGTCACATATTAGTTAACTTTAACGATATTTTTCTTACACGATTTTTAAAAATAATTACTTAACGACGCTGACAATCTCCGACATTACATAGCGTAGATGACTCACGATAAATGAAAGGGTATCGAGCACTGAGGAAGTGATACAGGGGAAACAAAAGTACTACAAAGGAAGCCTGTCCCATTGCCATGTTGCACCATAACCACACACGTATCCGCCTGGGACTGAACAAGTTGTAAAGAAAATCAAAGAAAACATTTTATTTCCAGTAATTTTTTTTCGAAAATTGTACCATTTGTGAGAAAATGTGGAAAAATATTGCAGAACTGAGCAGGTCACAGATTTAAATAAGGCGCATGAGCTTTGAATGATGGATGTCTTAGGCTACAAACACATTCTCAGAATATGTGATACATAATGCTTTACCATAGCAACAATGATTGCAAGAACACACCTCAATGTTACGTTATATAATAATATAAACAGTCCATTAGATGCAACAGTAATAATTTTGTTAATAATTTCAATAAGCTCAACATGTTTCTGGCAATAATTTCGCCCATCCTCAGGAGCACTAGACTGTGTTTACAGATTGTGGTAAGAGGTGGAACTCAGTTCCACCTCATCCTGGTCACCGGCAGGTAGTATCGTCGGTGCTTTATACCATAAGCTGTAAACACAGTCTAGTGGTCCTGAGGATGGGCGAAATTATCGCCCTGGAACATGTTGAGCTGATTTAAATTATTAATAAAATTATTATTGTTGCATCTAGTTGGCTGTTTATATGATTGTATCAATGATGCACGGTCACACAAACATCAAATTCACGTTATATGTTAATTTCCTCTCTTGTTTTGCTAAACTCTCTTACGATTGAATTACAAGATCTGGATGTATTCTCGCGTTTTATATTACACCATTTTATGATCGAATTAAGAGATTCTTATATTCTTTCTTATTATTTAATACACCATGTTATCGTTGAATTAACAAATCATGATATTTGTTTTCTTAATTACATCTTTCGACAGAATTAAGCGATATTGACTCCCAGTAACGATGTTTACTGCCCCGCATTGGACTGAATTAAAAGACACATCTATTCTGTCATATTATTTGTTATACTATGTATTTCACTTCTCAAGTGTTTTCGAAGAGATATCTCTTATGCATTTAAATAATTTATTCCTTCTATTCAGGAAGTAAAATAATTTGTAAATAATTATTTGGAGGAAATTTAAATAGTTATTACAAGAAAGTAGGTTTGCTGGGAGAGTCTCTAATATATGCAGGCTTAAGGCGCAATCAAATATGCATGTCCTGAATATTAATCTCTTCGAAAGTATCTCACAAAGTTGCATAACACTTGGTACAAAAGCCATTCCACTAGACGGTGCTATCGTCAATGTCATTAATAACACATTTTTCACTTTACGGCCATTTAAAGTTTCCCAGTATGCGTATATCACAATAGACACAGGAAAAGCAGTAGTGTGATGCAGCTTAAATCACTATACACTAGCCCAGCTGGGAAAGTGACACAAGTCCACATGCCTTCGAAACAGATAGAGTACTTATCCTTGAGGAAGCAACGCTAAGGCCAGAGAAAAATGTCCTGTTGAAGGATGCCATCAACATCTCGCTTGCTACGTTACACTGTCCCTCCGCAGGTCAACTGCACATGTCCCCTTGCTGTCATCTAGCCTTGTGTTCACAGAAATTGTGTCAGCGTGATAAATTTGGCTACCGGCAAGCCCTTTGGCCTTATTTGCCTCTGGAGTGGAATGGAAATACATGAGTAGGCGGACAGGGAAGAAACTCTGGAGCAGTTACGAACACCACCATATGGACTTCTTTCTGTGGCCTCAGTACTGCGTTTAAAGATTCATGTCTTCTAGGATTTTACACGGTGTCCATCGGCCAATATTTACGGAGGTTTCGAAAGATCGTACTGCCTTAATGTACAAGGTCATGCAATCGAAGAAGGCTGGATCGGGAAACATCTACCAGTCGACATGGGGTAACTTCCCAGAAGAAGTAAATCCACCATCATCGCTGCAAGACCCTAGGATACAGCAGTCATTTCCTCGCTTTTCGCGGGTTCGCAAATTCGCGGGATCACCCCTTCAGTGGATAGGAGCATCAAAATTGGAACTCGAAGAGGTCTTCGAGCCATATCGCATGGTATTCAATGAATTGAAGGTATGGGCGGGGGGGGGGGGGGGGGTAAT
>Ga0123357_10008949_pt1 | contig 12580 bp, 8 predicted proteins | sample TergutEmb28metaG_FD_89873 | JGI IMG/M metagenome (GOLD analysis project Ga0123357, IMG submission 89873) | Embiratermes neotenicus P4 segment gut microbial communities from Petit-Saut dam, French Guiana - Emb289 P4 | ecosystem: Host-associated > Arthropoda: Insects > Digestive system > Gut ... | reverse complement strand
TGGCCATTATCTCCCAAACCGTTCAACTTTGGATATAGGTGTTTTGGGGGTTTTCGGTATAGTTTAACATAAGGAACACCCTCCCGAAGTCTGGTCCGTTCCTCCAGTTACACCCTGTATATAGTAACACCTTAAGTTCTCTTGAAGACAACGTGAAGATGGCCAGTAGGGGCCGAAACATGTAGTTGTATAGTCATTAAAACATCATAATTGACATAGCTGTGTTTGACTACATACCCTTTCCATGTCGTCACTACATGGCTTCGAGGTATGGAGGGTAGCCGCGAATGCATTGAATAAGCAATCGTGGACAACCGAAAAAGAGTGACCGTCCAGCTGGAGGGTTGAAAAAGGGGTTAACAGCTGTCGCAGTAAGAACAACATATGACCTAAAAGCAGGATCTTTTTGAACGATCTAAGGAACGGAAAATGGATACGATACTTCGAATTGGAAAGTGAGGAGTCTCAAAACATTCACAACAAAATTAGCAAATTATAAGGTAGCTTTAGTGGGAGTGTAGGACGCCGCTGTAGATAAGGGTGGCAGTGAAAAATCACGTAGAATAATCCGGGCGTAGCACGTGTCACGAAAGGGAAAAAAAATGCTTAAACGATTTTTGTGGGGAAACGTGAAAGAATGAGACAGCTTGAAGCACTTCAACACAGATGGGAGGGTAATATTAAAACGGATCTTAAGAAGGGCATGGACTGGAATAATCTGGCTGTGCTTAGTGACAGACAGGGGGCTTGCTGTTGTGAACATGGCAGTGGGTTTTTTTTCTTTTATTTTAATCAACAAATGCACACAATTGTCAGTAGATTCACAGTACTTTTTAAACACCAAACCCCTGTACTTTTCGGACCTTACTGGCCCATCGTCAGGGAGTATATTAATTAATCCTGCATAAATTAATTACTTAACAACATGTTGGTCTCATGCATATAAAGAAGAAGTTGATGTTTATTGGACCGTGCAACATTGTGATAACTGAAGAATAAAAACCAATTAGATGCCACTCGTTATTTTATTGTACTTCTTATAGGCACAACATGTTTCAGGCATTACTATGCCCATCATCAGGAGCTCGCGACTATAATGTTGATTACCACATTGGTCGTTTCGTTCTTGGTTTGCTGTAAGTTGGAGGTTAGGTGCGGTTAGCCTGGAGTAGTGTCTGGGCTGCAGCCCGGACACTACTCCAGCCTAACCGCACCTAACCTCCAACTTACAGGAAACCAAGAACGAAACGACCAATGTGGTAATCAACATTATAGTCGCGAGCTCCTGATGATGGGCATAGTAGTGCCTGAAACATGTTGAGCCTATAAGAAGTGCAATAAAATAATAAGTAATTTAAATATTAATTAGAATTAATTAATATCTCAATAGTTGTTCCGTGCATTAATAATATCAAGTTCTTTATTTGTCCCAACTAATGCACAGAAATTATTTTAATTGTTAAAACTGTTAAAACATTTAAAACTATAATATTTGCTCCAACATGTTTTGGTTTACATAAACTGTCATCAGGGAACTACAACCTGTGCTTTGCCAAAGTTACAGTTTTAAATATTTTAACAGTTTAACAATTAAAATAAATTGTGTGCATTGTTTGGGACAAACAAAAGACTTGATTAACCATATAAACGCCGAGTTAAATCCCATCTGCCATCTGCAGGCATTATTAGGAACTCACCATATTCATCACGTTAGCAGGATAAGGGTTAAGTAATTCTGTTATACAAAAAACAACGTACTGCATGAATATGTGCCAGTAAGGTCCTAAGTATGTAGGATTGTAGTATTTTTAAAAATACTGTTGTGAATCTGACAATTGTGTGTATTTAGCGGTTAAAATTAGAGAAATTGAATTATAATGCAAGGAAATGAAAATATAAAATGGTAATGGACATTAGGATTCCCTAAAATGCACTGATATTCTTGACTGACTGTACTTATGGCTTCTGAAGGAGTCTGCTCTATGATGTTCGGAAGTAGCGGTTTGTAACAACGTAGAATGAAGCTGGTGTTAAAGGGTCACACGATTAGCGGAGTGTTAGTGACAGCAGGTGTCACAGACTCTGTCTGAAAGGGAGCAGGTTGTGATTTTTGTGCGGCTAATGTAGCTCACTGGTGTAGAACTACGGAACCTTATCGTAGCCACAACGACAAGGCAAATTTTGGACCTACGGCAACTGTTCATCGGCTTCAATTTAAATTTCTCTTGTGCATATAGTATAAAGTGCCACTAACAGATGGCGATTAGTGCGTAACTCTTAGACTTCAACGAGGATAAAATTCTTTGCGTCGGATTTAAAGCGATACTGGAGGGGAATGACCATCTTTGACCGTAAATGTTTATCCGTGTCATGTGTAATCGAAGATGGCGGAGTGAAAGTTGGAGACGCCGGGAGACTACGAGATAAAGAAGTATTTTGTTTCAAAGTGCACATGAAAACAGTGATGTATACGACGTTAGTTGTGTGAGAGAGAGGCTGTAGTGATAATGACGTCAGTGAACCGTGCAGCAAAAACAAAATTGTAAACTGCACTGGATAAATGCGGCAAATAAAGCCAGCGAATATTTTGTAGCCAGGTCACTATCGTGTATCCACAAATGCAAGTCGTCATCTAGGAAATAATCCTGCAGTGTTGGAGGTGGATGTACAGTGTTTAGGTAGGTGAAGTTTTTCATGTGCAGGCCAGGAACGCATATTGGGGAGGATGCAGTTATGCCTGTAGCAGTTCTCCTGCTACTTCAGTGTTAGATGTGGTGGTAGGACGCCGATTTCACTACCCTGTATTTTTCTTACCTGGGGAAAAGACTTTATTTCCAACTGAAGAGGAAGTTGGGTGGACCTCATTTTCGGCCTGGACGTTTCGGGAAACAGAAATACTTAATGCCCATCTGACAATTTAACAATGTTTGCTCGGTCTTCTAGCCTGCAGCCGAGTAATTTTACCGACTGAGCTATTCCGGCTGCAGCACTTTTATTAGAAGATTTTGATTTTGTATTTTTGGTACGATTGCCAATTTAGAGAAGGGATTATTTTGTTTTGAGTAAAGTGCCAGTGGATTAACGGTGCCATAAATGTTGCACCCTATATGGCATCGAAATTTCAAATGTAAATTATACATTGTGTCCCACTCGCTACCGAACCCGGCATTTCTTAATAATTCTGACACCAATGAAGATATTGCAACGAAATTTGAAGATTAGTACGTTCGGTGTGTGAGAAATTAAGAGGAATGTAAGGTGAAGAGAGAGAACCAACAAGATGCAACTAATTCGATGTTTATTATTAAACTTCTATCTTAACATGTTTCGGGTACACAGTGCACACAGCTCACGACGCAGCTCCACAAGGCCACAGCCAACCACAGCCTACACACCCAGGCAGAACACCGCATGCAGTAGGACACGGTCTTATTCTCCTGATGATGAGCATAATGATGCCCGCAACACGTTGAGGTAGAAGTTTAATAATAAACATCGAATTAGTTGCATCTTGTTGGTTCTCTCTTTCACCTTATGTTCACGATGCACGGTCACAAGAACCTAAAAGAAGAGGAATGTGTCTGTAGTCCGCTTCAAAATTCGTTGCAATGCCCTCATTAGTGATAAAATTATTAAAGAAATGCCGGGTTCGGTAGCGAGTGGGTCACACTGCATAACTACTAAACATTACAGCAATATGATCATGTATTACAAGGAAGACTAACGTTTCTAACTTGCAGCTTTTAATTAGGAAAATTGTAGGAAATGAAATTATAAACCAACTATGGTGTCTGGTATTCGAGTTTCTCTTAAACTGAAATGCAGTGGAGTTACTTACTACATTTTTTTAATTAATTTTCAATATTTTGAATCCGGTGTCGAGAGAAGTAGGTGTTTTTTTAACGGCGATATCTGTTGTTATAATTATGTAGCGTCAACAGTGGAAGATCACAAGCGTCCTTAGAATCAATTATGTTAAGGGATGTTATTAAATATTTCGGAGACCTGTAATGAGAAGATATTTAGGTACAGGCATATTAAACTACGATGATATATTAGAGGTACAAACACACGCATAGTCGCACACGAATTGTGTGCGTCCTGTCTTGAGGCTTCATTTACACTTTCAGAAAACTGCCAGAAAATGGGGCTCTGTGGCCATAAATTAAAAAAAAAAGAAATATATTTCCATAGTTATCATTGTAAAGAGATCGGCCGTCTGTGGATGATTTTGGCCATGACATAGTAATGGAATGTTTCAGTGAACCGACAGACTTGGTAACTGACACACAGTGTTGCAACTGGAAGCTTATTACCTAATCTAGGCTTGTTTATCCAGAATTCTGGAACTGTTCCAGACTTTGGGAAGTATCTGTGTAGCGGAAAGTGGGATAAAGCTGGATCATGGGTATGAGTAGAGTTCCTGAAGTTAGAATACTTTGCGATATGAGCACTAGAGACAATTGGAGCGACAAAACACACCCACACACACACGCTGGCCAGAAACCTCATCACCACTTTCAAAATGGTCTTTATGTGATGCGAGATGAAGTTACTAAGATTACTGGCTATTGTAACCGCACATCAACACTAATAGCTATTACCGTCCGACGTCTTTCGGGCGCCAGTAGGTTAACTGTCGTACGATATACTAATAGAAGCCGACCGGTTTTGTCTGGGTGGCTAGTGAAACCCCGACCAAGAGTTCATCGCAGAGTTGAGCCCCACTCGGGGAGTATTTGTGTTATTGATATTAATTAAGCTCGTAAGCATCGAGCTTCAAATTAATAGGGTGTAAGTCGTTTATTCATGCTAATAACAACCGGGTGTCTGCTGTAAATTTAGAGAACTGCTTGGTCGCTAATACAGCGCAAAGTTGTGTACCGTTACGGGGAAAAGTATCTGCCTTCGGGTCAAGCCCGTTGCCCGTTGCCCTTAGAAAGCTGAGGGACCCTCGCACTGAAGTTCTAGGCGCTAATGCTAGTTCGTGCCTTCCAGATGGAACTGAGACTTGCACGTAATTATAGAATACAAACTGTACTGTCTCAGCTTCTGTTCAACCGGTCGGCGCAATATTTACGGTTTCCATTCCTACAAAATTGGTTATTACACGGAATTATAGAAATTATTCTGCTTTTTTTTCTGGAGATGGCAGTCCTTGGATTTGGACTCAGGCTGCCATACTACATTATTTAGCTTCTACTGTATTCTGCATCAGTACATAGTTAACACATAAATATCTGACGTTATATCCTGTAGGAATAAAAGAAATCTAATAATAATAATAATAATAATAATAATAATAATAATAAATAATCCGTGAAATGAAAAGGGAACATGTATGTTAATAGACGTTGCAATCTCAGGAGACAGAAATGTGATTAAAAAAGAAGCCGACAAGTTTCTAAAATATAAAGACCTTACAACAGAAATACAGCGCATGTGGAATGTAAAAACAAAGGTGATACCAGTAATAATAGGGGCGACTGGGACTATTTCAAAGTCATTAAGAATATACGTGAGCAACATAGCAGGAAAACATGAAGTCAAGGAACTCCAGAAAACAGTCATATTGGGCACTGCACACATACTTCGGAAAGTACTAATGTAAAAGTACAATAGATTCAACAATGAAACTATCGATATAAGCACCGTGAATAGTAACAACAGAATAGCTGCAACACTTTATTCCCTAGGGACATAGTTTGTCTCAGGAATATAAGTATAAATACCCTGCATAAAGGAGACGATGATGACGACGACGATGATGATGATAATACAAGTAATGTATTATTTGCAAATGTACTACACCCCATTTTTAATCATTATGTTTTCACTGAGTACATATGAATTTCGTGTTATAGTTTAAACACAATGGAATATTTAACATTACGATATCCCAGTAAGGACGTTGCGCTTTTCGTTCCTATGCTGTTAAATCAGTAGCAAAAATTCTAGCTATTTTAATTTCCTTCATTTAATTACCCCAACGCTACTGCACGGGATTTGTCAGTCATTTAGTTAGTGTTGATGAATTCTGTTTCATTAACAGCTATTAATAAGAAATTATTAAAAAAAAGGCAACGTATTAGGTCGTGAAATTGCTGTGTGTAAGTCAACTGCGCTGAACCTAATGTAATTTGAGGTACTTAAATTAGTTTATTGGTCCTTGCATCATCTTGATAGTTGATCAAAAAGAGACAAACTTGATGTCACTTGTTTTATTATTACTTTATTCAGTGCTCAACATGTTTCGGATGTTAATACATCCATCCTCAGGAGCTTGCGACTAATTCGTTGAGTTACTTCATGCGTTGTATCTGGTTCGATGTGTGTTGGTGTTACGTTGCAGTGTGGCTATGGTGGTGTGGTGTCCGTATGCAGGCTGAAGCCTCCAACGTGGTCTGATCGGGACTGGTTTGTGCGAGTTGAGTCGACTCGCACAAACCAGTCCCGATCAGACCACGTTGGAGGAGAGTAGCGGTACAAGTAGTATGACCTGTACCGGAGGCTGCGTGTACAGTTTTTAATACTCCTGATGATGGGTGCTGTGACACCTGAAACATGTAGAGTAGTTTTGCAGTGAATACTGTATACTGTTGCAGCTGTTGGATTTTTATTCACATTGACAAGTGACAAACTATTTCCGAAATTAAATATTTTTAAAGAATTAGACAGTTTCTGTTTCCAGGCACTGCGATCTGACGAACAGATTGGCATATAAATGTTACGCCATGCTTAAGTCGCAACCCATTCGTTAAGGCGTGACGATATCGTAATTTTAATTTTCCCTCTTGTGCATTCCATTTATAATCACAATGATTCTCAATTAGAAAGTCGGCATACTTCAGGAACAGCCACCACATTTGCAGTTACGTGGGATAGATGAGATGGAGAAATTCCAACTTCTAACCTTTTCACAACTCCCAAAACAATATTGCACCAGAACAGTCTATCAGTGTACTAGTCACAAACGCTTTTGCACCTGATAGAGACGTCAGCAGTCAGGCGTGGTCTCGGATAATGCTGACGCAAAATCGCTAATTAAGCCACAGACAGAATAATAAAACCGTGTAAGTTGGTGGGGTAATCGCATTGGAATATGTCACACGAACAAAACGCCGCAAATGTCAGCGTTGCACATTAACATAACAGAGAGGAAAATATCAAATAGGCAGGGTCCGCTTTGCGAATCCAACAGTCGCTATGTTAGGTCGTTGACGTTTATTATACCACTGGGTTCAATGCCGTGCTCACAAAAGCTACTCTATCGTGAGACATACCAGTCTATATCACTTCCTCACATCGTAAATACTGAATACAAATTTTGATATTATTCTCCTTATGTACTTAGATTTTCCAAGACTTCTTTTTGCTGTAGGGCTTTGCACAGTCTCTTTTCGCCTTTATCTTCTTTTCTATCCTTGCTACATTCATCAAATCTGGCTTCATTTCGCTTTCCTAAATTTTATGTACGTGTCCGGTTTGCAGTGCCAATTGTAACACAATTGTTTACCTTCCTTCAGTTACTTATTCTCACTTGTATAGAATTGTTTTTTTTTTCTCCCTAGCGCCCTATGTACCAGGCGGATAGTCGCCGGGCTATCCGCACGCAGGCTATTTTGAGGTAGGACCATTGTTTCCGGGATTTGTGGTGGACCAAGAAGTACTAGGACACATTATCTCCCTCTACTTCTGTTTTGCCCCATCAGTATTATTTGACTACTGCTCCACATTCATCTTCGTTCCTGATTTTAACAGAAAAACAAGCAACCAAATTCTAAGAAACTTTAAATCAAGAAATGTTTTTTTCTGGAAATTGAGAATATTTGAAAGAAAAGTTATGTAACTTTTTTTAGTGTGTATGGGGTCAAATAATGCAAGGTCTGTCTCCCTGGTCCTTTGCATTTCTTTACCATACACAACGTTTCATGAGCTTTCTAATGTTTCTTCTCAGACACACTGCTTAAACCATCTCGCTGTTCCTCCTAGCCATGCTATTATGACTACCTTAAACTTTAGTGTACTTACATCGAATTCTGTGCTCTAAAATGGATACGATTTCTAATAAACCTAAAGTGTACATGCTTTGTGCGTAGCACAGGCAGACGCTAATCTCTTAACATGGAGACCAGGTTCAGTGCCATGGCCGTACTGTATGTGGGTTTCTTTGTAAAGACAGGTTGATTTCAGAGTAGGCTACCTTATTTTCAACCTGAGAAGGCCCCGACACTAGAACATGAGATAAGCTCCAACGGCAAATTATCGCCATTTCGGTCATTAGCTGAGACTTAGTCCTGACGTGAACCTTCCTTGCAGTCAACTGGGAGAAGCTAATTTAACTGTTATGCCCGTCAGTTTAATGCCTTAGGCGAGGTTTCATAATCTCAAGAACTGCCAAAACATTTTCATTTGTACACATTTTTAAAAAAATATATACTATTGGGTAATATCATCTAAAATGCAGTCACAATTACAGATAAGCACTCTTGGTTGGTGTCCAAAAGATCTCAGGTTCGATTCTTGAATGGAATGCCGGTTTTTCTGACTGAGTCTTTTCATATTTATCTTCAGGTGTTCTAGGCAAACGCTCCGAAAATGTATACTTTACGTACACCACATGTATTATAATTCGGTATTCAGAATTACCTTTCACTGCGTCTGAGAAAGCCCTATACTAATGTCTGATATTTTGGACATTACTTAAACTCTGAGGCTAAAACGCGTAGTGACAGAGACTGTATCTTCCTACAGGTGCTGTCAGAATAAGCCTTTTCTATCCCCTTTCTGAGAACAGAGACAGATAAGTTCTCCGAAACAACATGGGGTTTTAGTCTGAGACGATGGACATGTCCAAAATATCACAGAAGTTCATTAAAATACACTATCGTCAGAAACCTTTGAAGTTGGGTTAAGAAATAGTTGTTAAATCAGAACAAAAATAAGATTCGCTATCATCTAGTTAGCAGGAATATCTTCACCGAATGGGTTATCAGTCGTCGAGTCAAATAAGAAAAGCGTAAGCATATTAATAATTTTTTTAAGCTCATGGTTCCGTGCATCGTAATTCAATGTGAATAAAAATCCAACAGATGCAACAGTATGCAGATATTTACTCACTGCAAAACTACTCTATATGTTTCGGGTGTCACAGCGCCCATCATCAGGAGTATTAAAAACTGTACCCCGCAGCCTCCGGTACAGGTCATACTACTTGTACTGCTACTCTCCTCCAACGTGGTCTGATCGGGACTGGTTTGTGCGAGGCGACTCTACTCGCACAAACCAGTCCCGATCAGAACACGTTGGAGGAGAGTAGCGGTACAAGTAGTATGAACTGTACCGGAGGATGCTGGTACAGTTTTTAATACTCCTGATGATGGGTGCTGTGACACCCGAAACTTGTAGAGTAGAAGTCAATAAATATCTGCATACTGTTGCATCTGTTGGATTTTTATTCACACCATATTAATAATATAACATCTGAAACATTCAACACAAATATATTACAAAAACAATATCTTTTTCTGCAAAATGGCTACATGTTACGGCACATCTTGCGTCATCGTAAGGCCAAAAATGTACAAGGAAACGCCAGCTGTAGATCGTAAAATGGCACTATGTGGATAGAGATTTAATTCCTACAGTAATTTAATTACGCAATTTAAGTAATTGTATTAAAAACCAGCTAATTGTGACCGAAAAGATATAACAATTACATTAATATTTTCAGCCAAAATTAGCTGGATTTAAGACAGTTACTAAAATCCCATAACATTTTTTTTTTTGTATTTATGAGCCCTCTCCACGTAATGAAAGTTTGTTATTTTTTTTTGACGTTTTGCTGACTATGCATCTCAGTATATTTATCTCAGTAATTAACCAACTTGATGCACAAAATTTTTGTTTTACAATAAGTTTATTTCATGTCTCTACACGTTTCGAGCACATGTGCTCATCATCAGGAGGTCAAAACTGCACTACACAGCCTCTGGTATCATCACACCTACTGTAAAACTTATTGTAAAACAAACATTTTTTGCTTCAAGTTGGTTAATTACTGAGATAAATAGTTTGTGATTGTTCCACTAGCCCTTTAATATCCATTTTTCGGTCTGATGATGACAAAATATGAGTCGAAACATGCAGCCATTTTACAGCAAACAGTACAATAAGCCCAGTTGTGTTGACTGTTATAATTTAATCTTATTATTCAGGAAGTAACACGACAGACTATCTTCTACCAACATTCCGCGGAGTAAATTCTGCAGGGAGTAAAGGAGGAATTATTCACTTTTTTTTACAAAAAGAAAGACAGAGAGACTGGCTGTTCCCTACATCGAGTTACAAGGCGCCGGAATGGGTACTGGACGTGCAGTTCATGCAGTACACAATTTATCTCTGTCATTATTGACCATATCCGCACTGTGTCGTATTGTGTATCATTCCGAGTTAGCAGGTACGTTCGAAGCCAACATCCGGACAGCAACGAACATTCAAGCCTTTATACTGCTCTACAGCGTTACAATTTATTCAGTCGTCCGCGTACCGCGACGCTTGTGGGACGCCAGAAGGCTCAGCCCACTTCACACAGTCGCATTCGTTTGTACCCGGAATGTCTCGACTCCCATCGGAATATCGAATTCACTGCTCCAGTAAAGTCACAGGCTCAATCGTACTTTGGTTGCCGTTGTAGGCGAGTGTCGGAAGAGTGCAGACAGCGTCAGTACCGACACCGTTTGCCGGGACAGATAAAATGGACTAGCGTCATTACGTCGAAAGTGATATTACTCCGATAAATATCGTAAATAATAAACAGTGGGCTTATTATTGAGACTAAAAAACTACTAGATAAATTAGGCTTCCGGGGAATTTTTGCAAGCATTACTGTATAATTTTACGTTTCATATTTCAATGGAAATGAAACAATGAGATGTATGTGAAATGTTCCAGGCTCATCTGCAGACTTTTTACGGTAAATCAACTAAGAAAATGTGGGAAATTCATAAGAACTTAGTCTGATCTTAAAACGTAATAGAAAACCCTCTTTAAGTTTTTTTTTTCTGTTTTCTCGATGTGGTCATCGGAGAAGAACTTCTATAAACAGTCCCGTGAGAATATTTCAGAACGTAATTACGAAATCACACATATAATGGAGGTTTCTCGGGTATGTAGTGAGAACTTGTTCAACACCAGTAGCAATGGGAACATAAGTACCGTATCACATTTTGTAGGTAGTAACATGAACGTTCTTTCTGAGTGTCTGATGTTTTGGAACGAAAGCATGTTTGTTTATAATAACAGTACGGAGGAATCAAGTGCCGACAGTCTGGAACATAATGCCACTTTGAAGTTGGGTATAGCAGTGCCTATGGGTATTTTTATGTATATGCTGAGTCTGGTGACAGTTGTGGGCAACGCTATGGTCCTGCATGCTATCAGAACAGAGCGCCGTCTGCAGACAGTAAGTATTACCACTATCATTACATGACTGCCGTTGTTTATACAAACAGCTTTATTTAAACCATCTCGTTTTCTACACACAAGATAGGCAACGTACGTATAACGTAATACTATGGGGAGTTCGCGTAACAAATGTTGCCGTGCAAAAGCAATAAATATTAAACCTTTACCTGCTAAAGTGGAGAATATGGCGAGCTCCGAATAATGCTAGCAAATGGCAGATGGGATTTAACTGGGCGTTTAAATGGTTAAATATTATTAGTGCGTGTTTGTAGCTTTAGTTAGTCAGCATGCAAAGCGGCGCATGCACCAGATGATATTGCCGTTTGTGACTTTTCCGCATTATTTCATAAACGGCACGACTTTAGGAAACAAAGTTAGTGAAAATAAAATGCATTTTGATTTTCTCTATAAATTTTGCCCGAAATATTTCTCAATCTGAGATGAATTCAGCGAGGTATTATCTTAAATGTAAATACGTTTTTATGTAAAGTACCCGATATTCTAGTCAGATTTTAACGAAATTTTAACTTTCCCGACAGATTTTCTAGAAATATTCAAATATTAAATTTCATGAAAATCCACCCACTGGGAGTCGACTTGTTCCATGAGGACTGACGGACAGACAGACATGACGATGCTAAATACTCTCTTTTCACAATTTTGCGAAAGCGCCTAAGAAGAGAACAATTATTATTATTATTATTATTATTATTATGCAGTCCATATGTACTACTTCACGTAACACCAGCACAATAGCGCAAAGCATTGGGGAAAAATATGTGTTAATAGAAAATGATTTAAGAACATTCTCATGGGGGTCACTGGGGGAAAAAAAAATTTTAAAAGAGGCTACCTTGTCGAAGATACAAGTCTTCGACAATTACAAGCGGTCCAAAACTTTGTATTGTTTGCTCATCTTGACCCCGAAAGATAGGGGTAATGCTTTCTTGTGAAAAGTCGGTAAATATTTGAGACTCGACTTGATCTCCATCGTCACCGCTGAGAGGACCTTGAATATGAAGTACCAAAAATTTTGAATAATTGAATAACAATAAAATTGTTACTGTCTGTATTTCTTTGCAGTGGTAAAAATGAAGTTTCTATACTGATAATA
>Ga0123357_10008948_pt1 | contig 12581 bp, 6 predicted proteins | sample TergutEmb28metaG_FD_89873 | JGI IMG/M metagenome (GOLD analysis project Ga0123357, IMG submission 89873) | Embiratermes neotenicus P4 segment gut microbial communities from Petit-Saut dam, French Guiana - Emb289 P4 | ecosystem: Host-associated > Arthropoda: Insects > Digestive system > Gut ... | reverse complement strand
TTTGTAGCCGTTATTTGCTGTCTATCCTGCGTGAAAAATTGAACTGTCAGCGCACAATAAGGTATATTGCCAATATAGAACACACCGAACTGCCGCAACGAAACTAATTTCCCCACGACCAGTACGTCATTACTCTTAGCCATAAACCAACTGACTATGGAGCCGACAGTGATTACGACCGCAAATATCCCCATTAAAAGGCCTGACAGCCATGGTAGCTGTATAATTGGTTGGATAATTAACAATACAATCAGTGGAATATACAGAATAAGACAAGTACTATGTATTTTTTCCCATATCTTTTGCATGACTGTTGTACTCATATCGCTATCCTTCATAAATCGCCTAATTCTCTTTGATTTATACTATTAGGCAATAGCTTTTTAATTAGTTTTTATATGTTGCTATTTCTATGAGTCCAGGTTATACCTAAGCTTATAGATAATACATATTATATATTACAGTATTAAATATATTGCCTAATCTGATGATATGCTATACGATTAGGCAATATAATATGTTATATTTGCGAGGAGTGGAACAACGAAGCAACCCAGAGGTGCTAAAAAAATCTTTTCTTGATTGCTTCACTACGCTCGCAAAGATGTGGAAACGAAGAGTAGCAGGATATTTTTTAATGAGAGGTAGGCTTTAATTTTTGTTTAATTTACATTAAAATTAAATTTTATGCAATATAACTAATTGTAATACGATACATGATTTACTAAATTTGGACAGATGGTTTAGTGCTGTAAGGTGGGTTTCACAAGCTCAAGCCATCCTCCTTAACTAAACTACGGCGTAGCAGCGGTAAAGAATTTATAAAAGCAGCAAAATTTTCTTTCCCGGTCTTTTGAAGAAGGGATATAAAGTAATCAGGCATAGGTGCATGTATAGTAATAATTTTCTCCTGTTCAGGATGTTTCAGAGAAGTTATAAAAGCGTGAAGAGCATGACCCGGGTAATCTTTTATCTTTGCCCCTCCATACCTTAAATCGCCAATTATTGGATAGCCTACCCCGCTCAAGTGCCGCCGTATTTGGTGCATACGACCTGATAAAGGATAAATTGCCAGAATTGAGAACTTATTACCCTGTATTAAACAATTATATCTGGTTAATGACTCCTTTCCATCAAGAGGGATATTGATTTCACCACTTTGACTTATTCCACTTTGCACAGCGGCAATATAAACCTTTCCAAGTCCTTCTTCTTTTACAAATCTTCCAAGTATTCCCGCGCTTGTGGCGCTTTTAGCCAGAATAACAGCCCCTGATGTCCCCTTATCTATACGGTTTACAGGCCGTAGTTTACAGGTTATTTCTTTATTTCTGAAATACTCTTCAGTCATGGTAACAAGGTCTTTACCTTTATCTTCGGCAGTTTTATGTACCGGAATGCCCGGTTTTTTATTTATAACAACAATGAAATCATCTTCAAAAAGCAGGTCAAGCCCTGTCTTTTCAGCAGATAAAAGAGAGGACATCTTACCACTCTCTTTAATAGCGATTTCATCTCCATAACATAACAGATTTTCGCCTGTTGCCGCTTTATTATTCAATTTTACATGGTTGTTTTTGATTATCTTATGAATATAACCGATTGATGCTTTTGGAAGCATATTAAGTAGAAAACTTTCAGTAGAGCGGCAGTGGTCTTGTAATGTAATTCGATATGTTATCATATTTTAAACTCATTTCGGTTTCTCATAGAGAAACCCTTTTGAACCCAATTAACTCAACCGCAAAAGACGCTAAAAACGCGAAAATTGTTAAGCTTTTTTACCACAAAGTTCACAAAGTATTTTCACAAAGGACACAAGACATTGATTATTAGTGATTTATCAATAGTGAACTTCGTGCTTTCTTTGTGTCCTTTGTGTTTAAATGAACTTTTGAATAAAATATTTTCGTGTTTTTCACAGTTTAATCAGGTTTTTGGCTTTTCTCTGTGCTCTCTGTGCCTCTGTGAGAAATTTAAAATAAAAAGGCTCACTGTTAAGTGAGCCTTAGAAGCAGTGCACCATGCGGGCTTAAATAAAAATTTCTACTTTCGCATTTTTTCTTAAGTTTGTTACATATTCAAAAACTGCTTTCCTGATTTTTTCTGTTTTCAAAAAATTGCCTATTTTATCTTTTACATCTTTTAATGGTATTACTCCTGGTTCCTGGATATCAGTAACTTTTATAATATGATACCCAAATTGAGTTTCTACTACATCACTTATCTCTCCCTTTTTAAGGGCAAATGCTGCTTTTTCAAAAGCGGGAACCATCTGATTTTTTCCAAAAAAACCAAGATCTCCGCCTTGTTGGGCAGAACCATCTATAGAATATTTTTTAGCAAGATCTTCAAAGCTGGCACCATTTTTAAGTTGCGCAAGGATATCTTTTGCTTCCTGTTCAGTTCGTACAAGGATGTGGCTTGCCCTTATTCTCTGTTCAGCATGAAAACTGCTTTTATTATTGTTATAAAAATCTTCTATCTCCTTGTCAGAGACTGCTGAAATAGTCGGGACAATATTTTTTTCGATAAAATGATTTATTATAATATCTCTTCTGGCAATTGTTTTAAGGTCATCTTCCGTTAACCCGGCCTTTTTCATTGCAGCCTGATACTCTTCAGGAGTTGGAAAGGCGCTTCTATTTCTCTCTACAGCTTTACTAACAAGTTGGTCAATATCTGTCGGGGTATCTTTAACCCCTTGTTCGTACATTAACTCTCCGTAAATAAGCTGGTCAAGGGCGGCAGTTTCAAGCTTTTTCTTCTCTTCAGGAGTGTTTGGCTCCATATGATTCCGGGCCATTATCATTTCCTTTATCTGCTCCAGGTCTTTACTTGTTATTATTGCTCCATTTACTTTTGCTACAATAGATGGAGAGCCTTCTTTTGAATCTTTTGCAGTTACCACTCCTTTTTCCTCTGCGTGAAGTAAAGGGACTACAATCATGGAAAGGGCAATTACAGCGGCAACCAGAATCTTACGGGTATTCATTTAAAATATCTCCTTTAATATAAAAAAACTTTTAATATAATATCACTTTTTTAGCCTGGATAAAAGGAGGAAAGTTGTTGAGCCAGCAGTTTATTCTATCTAGTAAAAATACAAAACAGCATTATGCTGTTGACATTATCTTTACGTTCTGCTTTTATGTGTTCTCCATTCTATGACTATAGTTATTTGCCGATTATTAAATAATCCTGACCGGATTGAATTTTAAATTTAAAGATAATAGTTTTACTTTTATAGTGAACGAGCTTTAAAACAACAGTACGTTATTATTTTAAAGACCCAAAAAGTCGGGGTATTGAAACGTTTTGTGTTTTAAAATATTCACTATGATAGAAAAAGAAAAATGGCAAATACCCTGCCGGGTTCTTGAGGATTGATCTGTCTTCATTTTCAAGTTGCTTTATTTCAATATACAGTGCGTCAATTTTATTAATGGAGAGTTTATGGCCGTGCAAAAATTTAAAAAAATTATGGCAGCTAACAGAGGTGAGATTGCAATAAGGATCTTTCGTGCATGTACAGAGTTGGGGATAGGAACTGTAGCGATATATTCCGAAGAGGATAAGCTCTCTCTCCATAGATATAAAGCTGATGAGGCTTATCTTATAGGAAAAGGGAAGGCTCCGATTGATGCATATCTTGGTATTGATGAAATAATTGCTCTGGCTAAAAAAGTCGGTGTTGACGCAATCCATCCGGGTTATGGATTTCTTGCAGAAAATGCTGAATTTGCCGAAAAGTGTGAAGCCGCCGGAATTGTATTTATAGGGCCCACTGCAGATATGCAGCGTGCATTGGGGGATAAGATTGCAGGGCGCAAGATTGCGGTAGCTGCCGGTGTCCAAGTAGTGCCTGGGACAGAAGATCCTATTGAAAAAGAAGAAGATGCCATTAAATTTGCTATGTCGCATGGGTATCCTATAATAGTAAAAGCTGCTGCTGGCGGTGGTGGTCGTGGAATGAGAGTGGCCAGAGACAGGGCAGAGCTTTTAGAAGGCCTTACAACTGCGGCGCGTGAGGCAAAAGCTTCTTTTGGAGACGCTTCAATATTCCTTGAAAGATATATAGAAAACCCTAAACATATCGAAGTTCAGATTCTCGGCGATAACTATGGAAACCTTGTACACTTTTTCGAACGTGATTGCTCTGTGCAGAGACGTCATCAGAAAGTTGTAGAATTTGCTCCATCTCTTTATCTAAATGGAGACCAGCGGGAAGAGCTTTGTAATGCTGCTTTAAAGATAGCCGGCAGCGTAAATTACAGGAATGCCGGGACAATAGAGTTTCTTGTAGACCATGAGGGGAAACATTACTTTATTGAGATGAACCCGAGAATACAGGTTGAGCATACTGTTACAGAGATGATTACCGGGCATAATCTTGTACGGAAACAGATACTTGTGGCAGAGGGGTATAAACTCTCTGATCCTGAAATAAATATTCCGGATCAGTCGGCAATTAATATGCGGGGGTATGCAATACAGTGCCGTATAACTACTGAAGACCCTACGAATAATTTTGCCCCTGATTTCGGCAGATTAACAAATTATCGTTCGGCTGCCGGTTGTGGTATACGTCTTGATGCGGGGAATGCCTTTACCGGATCACGTATTACGCCATATTATGACTCATTACTGGTAAAGGTCAGTTCATGGGGGCTTACCTTTATTGATGCTGCCCATGTAATGGACAGAGCTCTTCAGGAGTTCCGTGTTCGTGGTGTAAAGACTAATATAGGTTTTCTGGAGAATGTTATAAGACACCCTGTTTTCCTTGCAGGTAAGTGTGATACCTCTTTTATAGAAAAAAATCCTGATTTATTGAAGTTGCATAAAAAAAGAGACAGAGCAAGCAAAGTCCTCGCTTTCCTTGGAGATGTTGTTGTTAACGGTTCACCTGGAATAGCCAGCCCTCTTAAATCTTCGCAGCTTATTGAAGCAAGGATACCTGAGGTCGATTATTCTAAGCCGCGACCTTCAGGTTCCAAGGATCTTTTTATGAAGCTGGGAGCGGAAGGGCTTTCAAAATGGATTCTTGAGCAGAATAAGCTTCTTCTTACAGATACAACAATGAGGGACGCCCACCAGTCAAATCTTGCGACCCGGGTTCGTACGTACGACTTACTCAATATTGCAGAGCCCACATCATACCTTGCTTCAGATATGTTTAGTCTTGAGATGTGGGGTGGTGCCACATTTGACGTAGCCATGCGTTTTCTGAAAGAAGATCCGTGGCAAAGGCTTCACAAACTTTCTGAAAAGATACCGAATATTCTCTTCCAGATGCTTCTGAGAGGGGCCAATGCCGTTGGATATACAAATTATCCTGATAATGTTGTCCAGAAGTTTGTTGAGGAAGCGGCAAGCTCAGGTGTTGACGTCTTCCGTGTATTTGATTCCCTCAACTGGACAAAAGGGATGCAAGTCGCGATGGATGCTGTAAGAAAGAGCGGTAAGATATGCGAAGGTACAATCTGTTATACAGGCGATATAACAGACCCTAAGCGTGATAAATATCCTCTCGAATACTATGTTAATCTTGCAAAAGAGTTAGAAAAGATGGGATCTCATATTCTCGCTATAAAAGATATGGCAGGCCTTTTGAAACCCTTTGCCGCATATAAACTGGTAAAAGCCTTAAAAGAAACAGTGGGAATTCCTGTACACCTCCATACTCATGATACATCAAGTAATGGCATAACAACTCTTATGAATGCCACAGCAGCGGGAGTTGATATTGTAGATGCTGCACTTTCTTCCCTATCCGGTCTTACATCGCAACCAAACATGAACGCGCTTGTTGCGGCTCTTGAAGGAAACGAGCGTGATCCTAAAGTCAATATAGCAGGATTGCAGCAGCTTGCAAATTACTGGGAGACGGTGCGGGATTATTATGCCCCATTTGAGTCAGGCCTTAAGAGCGGTACGGCGGAGGTCTATCACCATGAAATACCGGGAGGGCAGTATTCCAACTATAAACCCCAGGTTGCAGGGCTGGGACTTCTGGATAAATGGGACGAGTGCAAAGAGATGTTCCATAAGGTTAACATGCTTTTCGGAGATATTGTGAAGGTTACTCCTTCATCAAAAGTTGTTGGAGATATGGCTATATTTCTTGTAAAGAACGGCCTGGAACCTGAAGATGTGTTAAGAGACGGGAAAGATATGGCATTTCCTGAATCAGTTGTGGGTATGTTTAAAGGTATGCTTGGACAGCCGTATCAGGGGTGGCCAAAAGGCTTACAAGAGATAATCCTAAAAGGAGAACAACCCATAACTTGCCGTCCGGGGGAACTTCTTGAGCCTGTTGATTTTGAGGATGAACGCGCTTCTCTGGAAAAACGTCTTGAGCATCCTGTAGATGATAAGAGTCTTATGTCAGCCGTACTTTATCCCAATGTATTTACTGAATTTGACAGGCATTGTCAGGACTTTTCAGATACATCGGTCATTCCTACTCCTATATTTTTCTACGGCCTTGAACCGGGGCAGGAAGCATATATTGACATTGAGCCGGGAAAAACACTGATTGTGAAACTCAATACAGTTGGTCAGCTTCACCCTGACGGTACAAGGATAGTATATTTTGAGCTGAATGGTAACGACCGTTCAGTGACTGTCAGAGACAGATCCGCGCAGAGCAGCAGCAAAGCTAACGAAAAGGCGGATAAAGGGAATCTAAAACATATAGGTGCGCCTATGCCAGGGAAAATACTAAAAGTAAATATGAAAATAGGCGACAATATAGATGAAGGCGATCTTCTCATGGTTACAGAAGCTATGAAGATGGAGACCAATATAAAGGCAAAAGTTGCCGGGACTGTTGCTGAGATTAGGTTTAAAGAGGGGGAGAGTGTTGATAAGGATGATCTCCTCATAGTTCTGAAATAGGACGGCTTCCCTGTGACGCAGGCTTTTTTGGCCATATCTGAAATAGTGTGGAGTGTGAAGAGTGGAGTGTGGAGTGGAAGAATACAACTTCGCTCTCCACACCACAGATTCCTCACTGAAGCAGTGTCATTAGATATGTATAAAATCTGTGAAATCAGGTGTAACCTGAGTTTATAGCTAGGTAGACTGGCGCACAATGTGCGCCCCTACGTGGTCATTGTAGTGTGAAATGTGGAATTTAACTTCACACTCCACTCTTCACACTCCACACTGATTTTCACAGCCCAAGTGTAGCTACCTTTGCTTTTTCATAAATCATTTCATGGAGTAAATCTGATATCTGCTGGCAATCGCCCATCTTAAGCAGGGAATCAGCAATTCTTTTAGCGTCTTCCATAGATATATTCATAATAGACTGTTTCACAAATGGGATAGAAGGGGAGGCCATACTTAAATCACTGACTCCCATTCCGACAAGCAGAATAGAGGAATCTTTGTTGCCAGCCATCTCGCCGCAAACTGAAACATCTATTTTTGCGTTATTGGCGGCATCGATTACACTTTTAATGGATCTTAGCAACGCGGGGTGAAATGGATTGCAGTATTCCTTAACCTTTGGGTTGTTTCTGTCGGCAACCAGTGTGTACTGCATTAGATCATTTGTCCCGATACTGAAAAAATCTACCTCTTTTGCAAGAATATCCGCAACTTGAACTGCCGCCGGTGTTTCTATCATTATTCCGACAGGTATATTTTCATCAAAAGGTATACCTTTAGCTCTTAACTCCGATTTAACACTCTCAACGATTTTCTTTACTTCAACTATCTCTTCAAGGCCTGTTATCATCGGGATCATGATTCTTGCCTTTCCGTGCGCTGATGCCATAAGAATGGCAGCCAGTTGTTCATAAAATATTTCACGGCACTCAAGGGATATCCGTACCGCGCGCCACCCCATAAACGGGTTATCTTCAGGAGGATGATTAAAGTATGGAAGGCCTTTATCCCCTCCGATATCTAGAGTTCTGATAGTTACTGATAGGCCACTGAATTCTTCAATAATATGCTTTAAAAGCTTGTACTGCTCATTACGGGTAGGAAAAGTTTTACGGGTCATATATGGAAACTCCGTCCTGTATAGCCCTACACCTTCCGCCCCGTTTTCTTTTGCAATCTTTACATCACTTATAAGGCCGATATTTGCCATAAGAGAAATTTTAAAGCCATCCTTTGTTATGGCAGGAACCCCTCTTATTAACTCAAGCTCCTTACGTTTTTTACTATCATCTGCTTTAAGCCTTTCATACTCCTCTTTTATATGTTTAGCAGGATTGATATAGATAGAGCCTATGTTGCCGTCAATAATAAGCTCGTCTCCTAAACTGAGCTTTGAGATAAATTCCTGAACTCCCACAACTGCCGGAATTGCGAGAGATTTTGCCATAATTGTTGTATGGGAATTAGAATCACCTTTTTCAGTTACAATCCCAAGAACCTTATCAAGATCTATGCTGGCAAGATCTGAGGGGAGTAATTCCTTTGCCACAAGGATTCTCTTTTCCATAAGTTCAGTTGTTACCGGTCTGTTGCCACTCAGGGCGTCAATAATCCTCTGGCCTATATCCTCTATATCTGCTGAGCGGCTTCTGAAGTACGGGTCCTCCATCTCTGAAAAAGCTTTCACATAATGATTTATAACCTCTTGAACAGCTAATCCAGCACTTTTATGCTGCTTGATAAGATCGTGAATCTTTTCTGTAAAACTTTGATCTTCCAGAATCATCAGATATGCATTAAATATTGTCGCATCTTCAGCAGAGAGGCTTTCCGCTACGCGCTTTTCCATATAAAGAGTCTGTATTCTGACCTTTTCAAGGGCTATGTTAAAACGCTCGCTCTCCTCCTCAGGGGTGCCGGCTTTCTCAAAAACAACAGGGTCAAAAACGGTTTTTCTGTTAATAAGGCATATATTCCCTATAGCAAATCCCGGAGAAACCCCTTTACCAAAAATTACATGATTATCAGAACTCTTTCTTTTATCTTGGTTTTTATGGAATTTCTGTAACTCCTCTTCAAGAAGGGCATGTTCTTTATCTTTTTGGTTTATAGAGTCAAGCAGTTTCGCGTAGATAACTATACTGGCAACCTGATACGCGATTGCGGAAAGAGTACCGATTTCCACTTCGGTATATTGCCGCGGCTCCTTGTCCTGGATAACTATAACTCCGACAGGCATATTTTTTTCAAAAAGCGGAATCCCGAGAAAAGAGTTGTACTGTTCCTCACCGGTACCTTTAAGGTGCTTATAGCGCGGGTGTTTATAAGCATCTATTAGGTTGATTACTTCTTTTTTCTCAATTGCCAGGCCCGTAAGCCCTTCTGAAACCTTTAAAAATGCTTCTCCTACAGAAGCAGTCTTAAGACCCTTTGTTGCGGCCAGCCTCAGAGTTTCACCATTTTGTTCCATGAGATATATAGAGCATGAGTCAGACTTCATCCGCTCTTCCACAGTATTGACGATACTATTAAGAGTCTCCTCAAGATTATGGGAATTAAGTATTATTCTGTTTATATCTTCAATTGTCCTTAGTCCCGCTGATTCCATACAAAAGCTCCTGATTGACTGCATCAAAGAGTATATAGTGTTTCTGCCAGAAGTGAAGGATTAAGTTGAATTTAGATGAAAAAATGCTACGTTAAGTGCTATACAGTTGATAGAGGTTAATTACATACATAATGGAGTATAAAATGAATAATATAACATCAGAAGAAAAACTTGAAAAAATTATCTCAGCTCTTGAAATAGAAGATTATGAAAGAGCTGTAGAATTGGCAGAAGAGCTTATAAAAAATGAGCCTGAAAATTGTAAAGCCTACTCATATCTTGGTGAAGCTTTGGCAGGTAGCGGTAAGCACAAAGAAGCTATAAAAGCCTATGAACAGGCACTTAAAATAGATGCGGAAGATATAGAAACATTAATCAACTTAGGTGATCTTTATTTTGAGTCGGGAGAGCCGAAAGAAGCTCTTAAAACCTATGAGAAAATAATAAAAATAGCTCCTGAAGACGCGGACGCTTATGTAAATATAGGCTTGGCATATAACAACCTTGAACGGGCCGAAGACGCTATAAAAGCTTATAATAAGGCGTTGGAATTGGAACCTGATAATGTATTTGCATATAATGCCCTTGGCGATTTATGGTACGCTCTTGGAGATCAGGATAAAGCCATAGATTCCTTTAAGAAGGGTATTGAGGTGGATCCGAATGATGCTGCGGCATATTTTAACCTCGGAGAGCTCTATTATGACCTGGGTGATTATGAACAGGCGGAGAAAAACTACCTGAAAGCAGTAGATCTGGACGCGGACTATTCCTTACCGTACCTTAGCCTTGGTACGCTTAATATGGACAGAGACAATCTGACAGAGGCAACAAAATATTTTAAACTCTATCTTAAACATGAAAAATCTATACAGGCGAGGGAGATGATAGAGGAGGTAAAAGCCGTATTGGAAGGAATTAAAGAGTCGCAAGGGTGATTTTTACTTTTTATGTGGCGCGGGTTTTTGGCCATATCTAAAATAGTGTGGAGTGTGAGGAGTGGAGTGTGGAGGTATTTATCCTACGTCTTTGCTAGGAGTGCACGAGATGAAGCAATCCAGAAAAGATTTTTCTGTAGGGGCGGCCATTGGCCGTCCGTGTTATCGGGCGACTGCAAGTCGCTCCTACAAGCGTTGAGCGACCTGAGACGCAGCCAACACGGTTGGATGCAAAAAGCGGAAGCCGCAAATTGAAAGGCAATGGCAATATGAGTGATATAGAAAAATCAACTCTCAAAGAGATTGAAGCGCGGTTTGACAACGAAGTAGAACGGTTTTCAAACCTGGATACAGGACAGGTAAGCACTATAGATGCTAAAATAAGTCTGGAAATTCTTGCAAAAGGGGTAGCTGCTGTTGTACCAGATGCTAAAGCAGTGCTGGATCTCGGTTGTGGAGCAGGAAACTTTACCCTCAAACTGCTGGAGCTGATTCCTTCTTTTGATTCTACCCTTGTTGATCTTAGTAAGTCCATGTTGGATAGAGCCTTTCAGCGAGTTTCAAAGGTAAATAAAGGGAGAGTAAATACTGTGCAAGCAGATTTTCTCAGCCTTGAACTCCCTGAAAGCACTTTTGATGCAGCGATAACAGGGGCAGCCCTTCATCATCTCCGGTCAGATCGTGAGTGGGAGGCTGTTTTTACAAAAATTTATAAAAGCTTAAAGCCAGGTGGCTGTTTCTTTATCTCTGATTTGATAAGCCATGAATATTCAGCCATTCATAAACTTATGTGGCAGCGGTATGCCGATTATCTCCTCTCTATTGGTGATAAAGAGTATCAGGAATCTGTTTTCGCCTATATTGAGAAAGAGGATACACCACGTTCAGTAACTTACCAGTTGGATTTGATGAAGAGAGTAGGATTTTCATCCGTTGATATCCTGCACAAGAATAGCTGTTTCGCGGTCTTTGGAGGAATCAGATAGCGCGGCAAGGTAAGCGATGAGGCAATCCGGAAAATCGTAGCGAACGCCGTTCTTTGAGCCATGCAATTTATTACCTAATACTATTATTCATAGAGTAATAGACAATAATATAATCGTCAAAATATATAACAGTTATTTTCTGTTAGCTCAGATATTATCTGAGCTAACAGAAATAGATGTGTATAAAAAACGATCTAAATAAAATTGCCTAATTGTATAAAATAAATATAAATAGATAATAAATATGCGAAGTATCCTAATAGCATTCGTTGTGAAACAAGGGGCAGCAAGAAACCTTCTGTATTGCTTCGTCGCATACGCTCCTCGCAGAGACATAATAACACAGAATTTTAAGCTATAGGTAAAGCACGTAGGGTTGGTCATTGGCCATCCGGCTTTTCGGAATGCCCAGTGGGCATTCCCTACGTTGACCTATACGCTACGAAAGCAATACCGCAGTCGACCTTTAATCTGCGCCGTAGAAAGGTGATCATGGAGGTAGAGCCTGATGCCTGTTTACTCTTACACTTGACAAGGGAATGGTTCAGGAATAATTATATAGCATTCCACCTGCTTCCGACTTCCAAGAATCAAAGGCACAGCGCAGATACCTCATTGAACTGCTACGCAGACATCACAGGAGACATATCCCATGACTTGGACCAAAGAACAAAAGCATGTCACTTTAGCAACCTACCTAGGCTGGACGCTTGATGCGTTCGACTTCTTTCTTGTCGTTTTCGTTCTGAAAGACATCGCTGCTGAATTTGGCACTAAGATTTCTTACGTATCCTATGCGCTTATGTTTACACTGGCGATGCGGCCAGTCGGTGCATTGATCTTTGGTCGCCTCGCTGATCACTTCGGCCGAAGGCCGACGTTGATGGTCAACATAGCACTGTTTTCCCTGTTTGAGCTGCTCTCTGGTTTTTCACCCAATCTTACGGTATTCCTGATCCTGCGCGCGCTGTTTGGTGTTGCTATGGGCGGTGAATGGGGTGTAGGAGCTGCTCTTACAATGGAATCCGTCCCGCTCAAATCGCGCGGGTTTGTTTCAGGCCTCTTGCAGACTGGTTACGCCAGCGGTTTTTTGCTTGCCTCAATAGTGTTTGGCCTGCTGCATAGCCATATCGGCTGGCGCGGTATGTT
>Ga0123357_10008947_pt1 | contig 12582 bp, 5 predicted proteins | sample TergutEmb28metaG_FD_89873 | JGI IMG/M metagenome (GOLD analysis project Ga0123357, IMG submission 89873) | Embiratermes neotenicus P4 segment gut microbial communities from Petit-Saut dam, French Guiana - Emb289 P4 | ecosystem: Host-associated > Arthropoda: Insects > Digestive system > Gut ... | reverse complement strand
CCATAAAAAAAGAAACCCTGGGCCACTGGGGGGGGGGGGGGTGCTGTTGCGCCAAAAGAAATTAATAATAATAATAATGTTAATAATAATAATACAAATACTTTTAAAGAAACCTACAGGAAGTCACAAAACTTTCAACACATAACTGGTGCATTCCGTGCATTAACTCAAAGCGTTAACACCAACAGTCAAAATCCAGTAGCCAAAATCGTCCCTCAAGAACTGGCTCTCAAGTCTGGACAACCAAAGAGGAAACCAATACCGTATACAAATACGAGTCACAATCTGTGTTAGATAAATCAATTTACAAACTATAATGCAAGCGGTCCGTAATAACTGATATAAATGTCCATAAAAAAAGCAAATATAAATTTCACGCTATATCATGCCATGAACGCAGTAAAGGAACTATAGGTTTAAGCCTACTTTTTATTTTAACCCTGACACTAGATGGGGTGGAAGGTCAGCTCGACGTCCTGGCCACTTTATTCCAGTGAACTACCCAGCACCCTTTGTACAAAAGGTTGGTTGGTTCCTAGAGCGGGGTTGGACGGGTGCGAAAAGCCTCGTCCCCACCGCGATCCCAAACCCGTTCCGTCCTGCTCGTAGCGAATCGCCACACCTACTACGTTATCTCGGCCCCTCATTTTCGTCGTGGTCTATACATTCTAATGAATAAGGCAGCAGCACGTAATGCATACCGTATAGTTAGAAAGGTTTTAAAGGATTAATGAATAAGAAGTGCTTGGTCAGTTAAAAAAACCCACACACTTTGGTATGTAGTTAAACAACCTGTAATTCAGGGGATGATAATAATAATAATAATAGATACTTGTGGTTCTCATATAGACTGTTCTTGCCGCACGTGACCCACGATAACTGGAACAGAGAGGCAGCGACTAATGTAAAGAAAGGAAACTACGTAGAACCACAATCTATTGTCATAATGTAATTCAAGGTGACGCAAATTCGAACTCCGAATCAACCACCTAAAAACGTTACTGTTAGACACATAAAGGGTTACAGTATCAGAAGAGAAGCATTACAATTTGGGAAATTAGGTATTCATATTTCTTCTCTTTATCTGAGAATGGGCAAGTTGGAATGGTTTCCTGGTTCTCTTTAATCTGAATACAGAGAATAAGAGGTGCAGGTCTGGACCAATTCCTTGCGGATCATTAATTGAGAAAGTACCCTGGCGTCGCGAAATGCCTTCTTTTCTCCTTTTTGTTCCACGTTTGGAAGGAAACCTGGCGAAGATCGTGGCCTCTCACAGACAAATTGCAATGCATTTTTCATTTGCCCTAGGGGAGCTCCACAACAGATAACCTTGGGTTTCTATCGGGCATTTGAGAGACAATTTTAGACTCCAGAATCATGCAAATTATGACCTTCCTAAGAATCGCATGATAGAGAAAATTTCAGATGCTCAATCCTCTGAATAATATAAGAACTTCGTTCCGAATGAAAATGTGCAAATCACATTCAATATCACTCCATAGTAACGTTTGTAATCCTTCAGTAAGTGGGCGCTATTTATTGAAGTGAGGGGAATGTAGAATGTAGAGGAGAAAAGAGGAATATGTAGAAAATTCTACCCGAAATTCCTGAAGGGAAAAGAAAACTTCGTATACATATGGAGAATACAAATGTTGCATAGTCAAACAGATGATGTGATTTTTTAATGACTCAATGGTTCTTCTTCTTCTTCAGGTGCTGAACCTCTTTTAATAGGAAGTTTTGGCCTTCTCAACGACCGCCTTCCACTTTGTTCTATCCTGGGCACAGGTTATCCAAGTTTCGATCTTCATTTGACCAAGGTCCTGTATGATGTTGTCCTCCCATCTATACTTGGGTCTTTCTCTTTGTCTCGTGGTTAAGGGATTCAATTTAAGTATCTTCTTAGCTACCCTGATTTCAGAAATGCTTTGTATATGGCCGAACCAGCTTAGTCTCTGGGCTTTAATGTAGTTGACTATATTTTCGTGCTTTATTAGTTTGTCCAGTTCTTCATTGTTTTTAATCCTCCATATTTGGTTTTGACTCGATGGTTAGTAGCTTGAAATTCCTTGTGAAGAGAGAAAATTCTTTACCAGGTCAAAAAACTTTAACTTGACGTGTAGGATTCAGCCTCGCGGATTTAGCGAAATATGACGAGTAACTATGGATCATGGTGCAAAGCACTTATTGTAGAAAACATATGGAGGTAGATCTACATTCATATTTAGAGTCTCGAAACTTCATGACCCAACTGTTTTGCGTCAAGAAATACAGAGCAGGACACCAAATTCCAAGGATATTTCGCAGGGCAACAAAATATCACGTCCGGTGAGTGTCACTGCTACGTGGTGTAAATGCATTCCAGTTACAACTCCATGCCTGCAGACTGTCTATTATAATTGAAGATTTGCATGATTTTCTTAAGTCTGCTTAGAAAGATTCGATGATGTTGCTTTGAATTAAAACATGAGTGCTTCCTCAAATCACTTTCGAAATCATAATCACCAATCATCTTATGCCTGGAGGCTAAGTAGTCTTGAAATTAAAAATAGAGAAATGCGAGAATAAAATCCAGAAACATTGTCGTCCTTCACAAACTGAGGAAGTTATAAATTACTGTAAATTAACGAATTTTTTAAACTTTACAGTCTTGAATAAAGAACAAAATTCATTTTATGAAGTAAGACTTCAGTTCCAACAGCCAGAAACAAAAATAAGGTAGGATATTATACTGCTATCCGTAATATGGGTTACTTGATGAATTGGAAATGAATAGTAATATTATGGAAATCCTACGTCAATATCCTATGGAAATGAAAAATTGAAGCCTTCTCGTCACTCGTTCGCTCTGAACATGGAAATAGTATATCCCTACAAAATTTATGAATAAATTTCCACCTGACTACACAGTTTCGTCTCTAGGGGACAGCAATCTTCAAAGCTTCCCTCACGAAAACTTCAAATATCGTAATTTAAATCTTAAATCCAGACAGGTAACAATGAACAAGGTATTTAAACAAAAGGCGGGAAGAAATAAAAAAATGTTTTAGTTGTAGCCCACAAAGGAAAAGAATATTAATTGACAATATTGATAACACTTAAGTTCATACAGGCTTCTAGCACATCCGTCAAAGAGGATAGAAGAGAACTTCACTCAGGCTGTGAAGAATGGGACAACGTAAAGGCATTGGAAACTTAAAGAGTGAAATTCATATGTTATTACACTTAAAACGTCAACACTTCAATCACAGAACACAATCCATCTTCCATGTAAGAAATAACCAGGTAATAACGTTAAAGGAACTAAACGGTTTTGTTTTGAGAACCACACGAAGCACTTACGTACACTGCGTGTTCAGAGATACAGTTTTTAAATGTTACAACTTTTAACGTTTAAATTTCGATGCTTTAATTCTTAATTTTGTAGTCTATGTGCCTGACCGCAAACATTGCCGCACATAGATGTGTTGTAGAAGTGAGATTTGGAATAATTCAAAACAAAATTTTGATAATTAACATTACTGATATCTCTTAATGTGTTACATAACACAGAAAAGAGGGAAAAAATTCCAAATTCCAAATCAGAAAATAGCAAACAAGCGATATTAATCTGCCATCGATAAATCAGTGTTTATTCTATTAATTATCTAATATTTAACTTAGGTCTAATATAATATGAACTTTTGGAATGAAGCTGCAGGAAAGTGAGCAGGTCTAACGAAAGATTAATTTATACCCCAGGGATTTGAGGTTCTCGCAACAATGAGTGTTAAATTACAGTGTTCTGAAGATTAACATAATTTAGTTCCGTAAATTATTACCAACATTTTGGAGAAACATACCACTTCCGCCCTTGGGACATGAAGGAGAGAACAGACTTCTCCGAAACGTCCGTACTTGTCCTCTAAAATTCACGGCTGTTATATATGAAGGACGTATTATGAATTTAGTTAAGTGGATTTCCCAACCGCCTCGTGAAAGTTCAAGTTGTGGTAAAGGAACATAATATTTTGTGTAGACTAAACAAGGTGCTGAAAGAAAGACGCAAGAAACGTTTTGGTCCCGAGAAGTATCACGTACTTTAAGACACTTATCTTCTTCCGTACCGCTCTTAATATCTTGGCTTTTAAAGTTTTGGTGTAATATTTTTTGCCCATATACACAAAAGAATCGCATGAATGAGGTAAGTCTGGAAAAAATACCTGCTGTTATTGTAGAAAAATACAGTTTGATTGAAAGTGGTATAGAATGGGCAATGATATTAACATATATTTCAAAGAAACAGAATTTGACATTGTGGTCTAAATTCGCCTGGCTCATGATGAAGTTTTGTGATGGTGTATTATGAACATCGAAGAAACCCCTGGGTTCCAAAACAATTGGGGATTGACGGACTCTACTAAATGAAGTTAATCACTTACAACACAAACTTTCTTTCTTTTAAAAGCTGTAGTAATCGTAAGAAGAAAAGGGTATAAAATAGTAAAGGTCTCCTTTAACGCTTCATGACGGCGCGGAAGGGGAGTATAAATAAATGTCTACTCTGTCCTAATCTTGGCGCCGGATGGGGTTCTCTGGTCAATGCTTTACCCCCGGCAGAAGCCATTTACACGTAGGAGGAGACAAGACTGGTCCCAGTGACAGGCCTCGTTGGGTTTTGGTGAAGAGAATATCCTTTGTTCCACCGGGGATCGACACTTGGACTATCCAGCCCGTAGCGAGTCGCTATACCGACTACGCTGTCAAAAGGTACACGTTAACAAAAACTGCCGTCCACATACCTTATCTTGTAAAATTTTTTGAATTTTTATCCCCGGCATAGATGATGAGCCGACACATGACATTTAAGCACATTCACGGGACTGAAGACCACCTGCAAGCGAGGCTGAAGACCAGCGGATCAAAAATCGATTGTGGGCGTGACGGGTTTATCTCGCCAGATCCTGGGAACACGAGAAGTGTTCCTCTCTCTTACTGTCACAGATTATCGCCGCCCGTCCGTGCCGCGGCGGAAGCAATTACACACAACTTCTTCATAACAGAGAAAAGCCGAACTCAATTATTGCCTCAGCTAAGGTCATGCATATTATCCTGTGCTTTTAATATCTTCTATGTGTTTTCCATCGTGAATGGGGTCTCTGTTGCTATAGCAATTTTGTGGTACTGACCTGCAGTGACCAATCTTTTATACAGAACATTGTTGATGGTTTAAACACTGTGTATTTAACTGGCTACTTATAAAAACCCCCGAGGGCTTATTTACTTAAGAAAAATATTCACAATATCGAGTACAAATAGTACCCGTATGAGTGTTTCAGGGTTAGAGGCTGATAATTTGGATTTCCGATTTTGACACTATAGTTTATAGGTGCTTCCGCAAATTTGCGAAAAGCTGCAATACGTTTCGTCACGTCTGTCGGTCCGTCTGTTCATCTGTCTGCCCATCGTATTTTACTGGACTGATTTTTGAGAAATTTCGTGTCGGGGTTCTCTTTTTGAAACTGTGTCGAGAAAATTCAAACTTTGTTAAAATCGGACAAAAAATTCATAAATTCAAAGAGAGGAGACAGCCATCCAACACACAACAGTAATGCCACCTGCACACGCACTTATATACACCCTCCCCCTCCACTACCGGCTGGACTTCTAACCGCACGGGCACACTACTTACTATTGGCTCTGCCATTTCCCAGCTCCAACCCCACCAGGTACAAATACCCCGCACAATCCTGCCACTGACATACTTCATTCACCTGCCTATGAAGATGGAATCGATAGTGAGTTCCGAAACGTCGGCAATTAGAACTCAGACGCCGGGGAATTACCCAAAAAGGAACAAATTACAAAAAAATTCAGAATTTACGAGAAGACCTAAATATATTTTAATATTTCTTTGAATTCTTCCTGAGATAAAAAATTAAGATAAGACTTGTACGGAAAATCAAAGCACATAGGTAGTACGAAATACGTCTTCAATTCTGAAAATCAGCTTTTTACGAAACAATTACAAAGGAGCAGAAACACGTGATTCGCATGCCGGAAAATTAATGAAAAATGTACCCAGTAAAAGTTTATAGTATTTTTTTTGTACTGACTAGGGATATGAAATTCGGATTTATATATGTAAGCAATGCGTAACTGTGTGAAAAGTGTAGTTTGTAAGTCATAAGTTACAAAATTTTCGGAAAATCAAAGACTTTGATCTTTGTATGGCAGAAATTTGTTTAAAAAGGACGTAGATACACAGGGTGTTGCAAGAGGAATCTGTCACACTTCGGGAAATTGTTCTTTACATTAATTTACTTCCACATAACCAAACACACAAGCAAATATATCCTACGTTGAAATGTTACAGACAAAAAAAGAACACTAGATTTCTTGTGCTGTTACCTGTTGGACCTGTTTAACATAACGCATTACTCGTACACTGTGTATGTCCGTCTTTTGGCCCTAATAGTCAAACCAAGTGACATGGAGGAAAGTTTGCTACGAAGTACGTAGCCAAGCAAGGTAGTATTTTCTGGAACTAGTTCCAGTTTTTGTCACTTAATGAATGTCCGAATATGACTCAGGTTTTAATTACATATTAAGTACGTGTGTTAATATTACAAGAACTAAAAATTTCTCCTAGTTTTAATATATAATTCTTAATCAACAAATGTTAGACAGTTCTCTTTATTTAAAACTTATCTTTCAATTATCTCCTTAACCGTTCAAATATAGGTGAGATATTTCAGGACTTTTCGACATAATTTAACCCGACGAAGTTTTCCCGAAGTGCGATAGACCCTCCTGAAAGATTCCGTAAAATTCCTTAAATAAATTTAATAACATTCCCTAGTAACTGTTACACCATATATGCCGTTTTAAACAACAACAAAATTTAGACCCCCGTGCATTAAAGAGCATGACTATCTGTGAATATTCCAGGATATCAAGATATAACGTAGCTTCAAAAGTCATAGGTTTTGTTCCTTCGATGGGTAAGATCAGCTTGGTAAACTGATGCTATGAACTGAAGTGTCTGTGATATGAAGTGGTTGTAACCTACAATAATATACGTGTTTCGTTGAGAAACAATAGTTACACTATCCGAGTGTACGGTTGAATGTGTTATAAAAACCACGAAAAATTAATCAAGTCTCCCTGTGGGTGGAAATTCAAACTGGCTTTCTTTCAAACACAAGTCCAGAGCGTTTCCTTCACACACATCTGTCCCGAATGAACTTAAAAATGAAAAATTTGTTTTTGAAGGGCTGAGGGTATCATGAAAACCTTCAGGCATGACCGACAGCTCCTGAGTTGATGCAATGTATTTTGGTAACATTTGAACGGTTTATTCTCAGCCCGTTTGCAGTCGGTTTTTCCCCATTCTCAACTGAACCTAATAACGGGTGATGCGTCGTATTAGACCCATTATATGCCAACTTTATAGAGTTAATCCTCTCTCGACTTCTAACCAGACAATCTGCGCTGGCTCAATTCCCTGCTTTCATTATATAACCATAGAATCTGTGCCACCGCCTATAACATGTGTATGCAGCTGAGAATTGCATGTATAGGAGACAGGTGCGGTATATTGTCTGTGTTGAAACATAGGATAATGGGATTTGGTGTGGGTGATTGCGAGTACAGGCCACTTCAATATCTAGAGAGTCGGAATTTGGGCGAGCATTGCCTGGGAAGAGAAAACACATACGGTCCTTCATACTGCGGTACTTCGGGCTATGATACTATCTAAGCTAATAGCTGAATAAACCGATCCCTTTGACCATGCAGTATAAAGCGTAGGTATGCGGATGCTCGGTTACTGTGATTGCGGAATCGAATCCCTACGAGGACAATGATGTTGTCCTCTTGTGTTTGTTGTGTCTTGTGTAGGGAGAGCCTCGGCTTCAGCGTCGTGCTCATCTCTCTTTCTGAGGAGTTATATCGGGTGTATGTATCCGTCTAATTGTGTGTGACATAGAAACCGCAATGATTATGCAGCCTAGTCCCAAGTTGGTTTATCGCACCACAAGAGAAGAATAATAATTGTTTTCTTAAGAGCACGCTGTCACCTTTGGTTTAATATGAAAATAAAGGTAATACGTGGTATGTCCCTCTCAACCTTGGTGTCTGCAAAACAAATCCTGTGGAGTTGTAACACAGAACCTAACTTATTAATAGCCATTGCCATGACAGTCTCAGATTTCATACATACTTGGCCTGCCGATGTCCACTTCTGTTTAAGGGGTCGCAATTGCATTACGCTGTTGAATTTAACATAAAATAAAATCACGAATCAGTCACAGGCAAATGAAAGTGCATTTAAGCAATTTATTCGAAAGGCACACAACTAAGTAGCAGCAAAACTTTAGAATTTTGTCATGCCTAACGTTTTCCTACAGCTTACGTTATGATGTGAAAACTTCGCCAGATTTCAGAGTTCTTTGGTAACTAAAGATTTATTGTAAACAATACAAATATTTGGACAGTAATAAATATATGCGCCTGTCGTTTGTAGCAATCGGTGCAGCATCGTATTGCAGTACCCTTTTTTAGCGTTAATTTAAACATTAAAATTAAACAATACTTTACAAATGGGCACTCACTTAAGTTATAATATTCTGCTTGGCCTTCCTCCATTGAATGTAGGTGAGGAATATGTTCCATTGTAAATTTGATGTGTATTGGACCGTGCCTCTTCTTGACAACGGAAGAACAAAATCCAACTAGATGCCACTTATTACTTTATTATGCTTATGCTAGGCTCAACATGTTTCGGACACCATTATGCCCATCATCAGGGGCTCACGACGATAGCGTTGGTTACCACATAGGCCGTCTGGTTCTCGAGTTGCTGCTGGTTGGAAGTTAAGTGCAGGCAGGTTGGATGAGTGTCCGGTCCGGACCCGTATCCTTCCTGCCAAAGTGTGAATAAACTCTGTCATCAAAATATAATACTAAAGAGTGTGCGTCAGCACAACCACTTTATTACTCAAGGCGTTTACATAGGCTACATATTTCGACAATAAATAGTCATCTTGAGGCCTATTTTGTCATTTAATTCGCAAGATGCTACGCACACTCTGGGATCGCATCGTGTTTACATGAATGGCATACATAAAATTTAATTACTTGTCTCAAAGGGTCGTGCAAATGACAAGTTTGAGTAGTTTCAGGCTGTTGCGGGCTGAAGCCTGCAACACGGACACTAATCAAATCTCGGCCACACCAAATCGCCAAAACAAGACGAATTGAGAAAAAATCGACCCATGTGGTAATTCAACAACACAGTCGTAAACTCCGAAACATGTTGAGTACATAAGAAGTGAAATAAAACGGCAAGTGACATCAGGTTGGTCTTTTATTCTTCAACTATATGTTCAGGTCTACAGTGCGTACCTCGATGCAAAGTGGATCAGGTCCTAGAATTAATGTTGTGTCGTATAGCGGATATTGAATATACTGCTGGCTGTACAGTCCATTAATGACGTTTGGCCCATATAAGTATTTTCTTCGTATAGGCATAGGAGTTTTCTCTAAAACTTCTACTCAAAACGACGTTGTTAATATTTGTTTCTAAATCACCTTATCAATATATTAAATTTGATGTAAAATAACCAAACACGACTTGTTTTGAAACAATGGAATAATTCTGAGAAGCCATATTTCATAATTATTTTAAAAATAATTTGGATGTTATTCCCTCTATTGAATTTTTTCTGACTGTGTAGTGGAAGAAACAATTAGTACTGACTTATAAGTTAAGAGATTTTACTGTGATTTGAATGATTTAACAAAATATTTATAAAATAATAAATTTTATCATAATAAACAATATCCAAATTTTTGTAATCACTTGCAACTGTAGTAGGTCATGTATAAAGTAGGACAACGGAGAGTAGTCTTTGTGGTTTGAAATGTGTCGACTTGGCTAATTTGTATGAATTTTAATATGTTATATTTTAATGTTCTCAGAATATTGCTCAGTTGTGGGGACTGAATTTTTGTAGTTCAAAATAGAATTCCGTGGCTAACTCTTTTGAATTCCTTACAGAATGTCAACTTTACAATAGGAGAAAATATAGAGAAGCAATTCTTAAAAGAAGTACTGAAATTCGTAGAACCAGGAAACATTATATACGTATTAGTTCAGAAGAACTGTGACACAAATTAATGGCTATGAAATCCTATAAACGAAATAAAAAGCAAACGAGGTATTTGGAAAAATACAACTTCGAACTCTAAATTTTAGTAGAAAATACCATGCTTTATCTATATATTTACAACAAGTCACTTGCAGAGTTGTGTGATCGTTGACAATGCATGACCTCGGTATAGTCATTAGTAATGTGTTGACGTATAAATTAATAACTTTACTGTGCCAGGTTTAGCCACGCTGTTGACAAATACATGGACTTTCACAAACCTGTAGCCAATAGAGGCATATGACGGTAGAACACCATTGTCACCATTTAAAATGCGCAACCATTATGGCTGTACATGCTTCAAAATAAAATCCGATTATAGTGAAAATGTTGGAGAGGCTGTTAAGCCCTCTAAAGCCAGCAGAATTAGTAATATGAACAGTCATAATGAAGTCGTTCATTTTGATGCATTTCTTTCTTTTTTGCTTTTTTTTGTTTTGTTTTTTGGACGTACCTTTGCTGTCGTGTGAATGGCAGCATGACCTGCGTCGGTTCCGCCTACTCCGTCGCTAATTACGTCCCAAGCCCCGGCCTCTCAGTCACGTATTTACTGTAAATAGCCTGCCTTTTCCACGTCATTAAAATATCAGTAGGTCACTCAGTGCATGGATATTGGAAGGAAAATGAGTTTGCAGAGTTCCTGAACCAAACCATGTGGCTCGTAAAATACATTTTTCTTACAAACAGATAAATTAAAATGAAAAATAACGGAGTGAGAGCATGGACACTGCATCGACTGTAACTTTCATCCAACGAGAAGCAAGAAATTGTGTTCTGTACGGCCCCAGGAACAAGCCCAAGAACATAAATATATTAGTTGAATGAAGAGAGACCAACTTGGTGTCACTTGCTTTATTATTTCACTGTTTAATGCTCAACATGTTTCGGATGTTAATACATCCATCCTCAGGAGCTTGCGATTTATTTGTTGAATTATTTCATGGGTTTTATTGCTCTGGTTCGGTGTGTAACACCAAGTTGGTCTCTGTTTATTCAACTATCAAGATGATGCACGGTCCAATAAACATAAGATTCATAAATATATTACTTCTTTCAGAAGCGCACATTGTACAATCGTAACTACACTACGTAAAAAGTGCAGTACACCCCTTTTATTACAGATGTACCACATTTAGTGGGACGTCTCATTTTTTTTTTTACAATATGAACTACATTAAGTGTATCTTTTACAGTTTCAACGCAGTGCAATTACAGCATTAGCCAGGGCGTGTGGAAGCAAAGCATAGCCGTTATTGGTCAGATGGCATAGCGGGTAGCCTACGGGCTGGAAAACCCAGAAATCCAGTTTCGATTCCGGACAACGACAAGAGATCCTATTCTTTTCAGGGCGTCCAGAGTGTTTCTGGTTCCTACCCAGCCTAGCATTCAAAGGTTACTGCGCCCTGCTTTTGTGGCAGCAGAACAGATGGGAGTTGAACCCCATCCCTCAGCTACGGTTATTTTGAAGTTTAAGAATCCTTTGATCTTTACCTGTACGTCTGCGATTTCATCTCGCGGTTCTTCATTAAGCACAAGGACCAAGTCTTCTGTCTTACGTTCATCACAACGGAATAGGTCTACAAATAAAATACCTTGATACCACCACCACCACCACCACCACCACCACAATACAAATACTGAATTATTCTTATGTATGTTAGAAGTCACATTATGGGCAAGAAATATATGACTAGCCACGGAGTTTCTAATACGTACCGCCACGGAGCTGCTTAATGTTCAATTGATGTCCCAAACATTTGTCAGGCAACATAACAGATGTGAGCAGCGTGTGACACCACCGACAAAATGTGCGTAAACTCGTGTCTTATACGCGTTGTACCGCAGAATTCATAACGTTATATTTGGGAAACAAGGGTGAAAAGAAACTTGTGATCCACACAGTGCCCAAAACATGGAGGCCTAAAATTGTTTCATAAAAGGAGTGATTAGCTAGGGGCCATAAATTTCTAGGCCATTAAGATCTAATCAACTGAACACTATATCAAATTCTCTCTTTAGATTTTCGAATTGCTTTGTGTTGCTGATAAAACATCCATAATTTTGAATATATAACAGGCAAATTTCACTACTGTTATTAATAAAATTTAATGCCGTCGAAAAGCGTTTGGAGCATGTGGCAAGCAATTTAAGACAGTAGAAAACCTTGTTTGAGGGCACTTGTGAATACTGTAATGAACCTACGAGTTCCATAAAATGAGGAACATTTCTTGACTAGCAGAGAAATGGTTAGCTTCTGAAGAAGGACTGTGCTCAGTGGAGTAAGTAAGTAAGTAAGTAAGTAAGTAAGTAAGTAAGTAAGTAAGTAAGTAAGTAAGTAAGTAAGTAAGTAAGTAAGTAAGTAAGTAAGTAAGTAAGTAAGTAAGTAAGT
>Ga0123357_10008946_pt1 | contig 12583 bp, 6 predicted proteins | sample TergutEmb28metaG_FD_89873 | JGI IMG/M metagenome (GOLD analysis project Ga0123357, IMG submission 89873) | Embiratermes neotenicus P4 segment gut microbial communities from Petit-Saut dam, French Guiana - Emb289 P4 | ecosystem: Host-associated > Arthropoda: Insects > Digestive system > Gut ... | reverse complement strand
TTATTTTGTTATATGTTTGCAATTTATCTTCTAAATCACTTCCGTATTCTGATATGCGATACCCCAAGTATTTAAAATCTGTTACTTGTTCAATAATATTGTCGTTTATCACAATTTTTACCCCTGTATGTGGTTCCCCCACATTGCCATTGATTTTGTTTTTGTACTAGATATGGTCATTTTATATTTTCTTGCTACAAGGTTCAAGTGGTGTGCCATTGTTTGTAAATCATCTTCTGATGTAGTCATTAAAATCTGTTCGCCTGCATAATGTATCGTATTCACTAATTTCCTGTTATTTAGTTGTATGCCCTTCTTTATCACTGTTTTGAAGTCCTGGATTATTTTATTAATGTATATGTTAAATAATACCAGAGAGAGGCCGCTGTTCTATATATAATGTATCACATATTGGTGCAAAAATCTGAAGGAGAGAATTTGAAAGACCCAGTTAAAGAGAATAATAATAAGACAGGCTCAAGGAAACACGGCGTTTGACGTAGACTGGTTTCGTTCCGTTCAATACATATTCGAGAGGTGGGTTATCCTAAACATTTTATAAAACTGTCGGACTCCATAAATTCGGAGGATTTCTTGAAAACGGAGCGATTTTACAGTATCGCAAGGACTCTATCCATGGAGTCTCTACAGCGTGAGGTATTCACTTATCGGTTCGCAGGATAATCAGTTCTGCCTGAACAATCTGGGATTCAGAAACGCCACAACAATAGATCATTGTCCGGATCCTGTATTAAGTACAAGCCTTTCTACCGTCGCACTGTGATTCGGGCATCACGCATTTTGCCAGATTGTGTGTTCAGCTTTGTCGAGGATTGTACGTGCACTTGCCATACGATCTACCGATAATTCTGGAAGCGTCACAATCTTGACGGGATTATCAATAATCCTATTACAACTCTGATAAATTGCCCTAAAGTAGGAATATCTTCGGATTGTTATACGTGGGTTGAACTAACGTTCTAAATGAACGAAGGTCTATAACATGTCGGACCAACGCTCTGTATATGCAAGAACCAGAGGCAGTTGATATAGTTATCATGGACGTTACCGTTATAGTAATGCTAGTGACAGAAACGAATAGGTGTTAATGAGTTGCTGGCTTCGGTAATAAATGTAAGAGGAAAACATCACACACATAATGCTGAAGAAACCACAATTTAAAATTATTGGATTATCCGTGAAATTTGAGGTTTAATCTTCGTGACTACGAATATTAACGTGTCCTGAGATTTGATGCCGAATATCCTGACAGAAACTTACCAAATTTTAGAAGGAACTTCCATCTCATGGAAGCAGTTTGCTCCGAAAAGTACAAATATGTAAATTTCTACCAAACTACGTGGCGTCATAATCCAGAGGTCGATGTGGCAGCTTTAGAGAGTATATTTGAGAAATTCACAATAAAACAAAAATCGCATAAAGGTAAAACACAAATTCGGAAAATGCCCGCCAAAGCCATTTTATCTTTTCAGGGCGTGACTGAAACTTGGAGACGACAATGACTGTAAGGTGAGCGGACAGCTGACGATTTTTGTTCCTATGTTTTGGGTATGAAATTCAAAACTCATGCCAAAAATAAAATTTAGACTTAATTAAAAAAAAAGTGTTGATAATTAAATTTGAAAGAGACAGTAAAATGCAGATGTAATTTTTTACAGTTAATATAATTATATTAAGCAGCCACAAAAATATGGGGAATGCAGTCCGCATAGGACGATAAGAAAACACCACAAATTTTATATCAATGAGACTGTCTTTTGGAACTAAGCTTCCACAAGGGGCATTAAAATAGAACGGGCCATAAAGTTGTCTCAGAGTACTCCTTCCATGAACAGAATATTCCAGTTTAGACATTTACAAAAGTAAGAAATAGTTTCAATGGATGAAGGAAAATTCTGCAACACCAACAGATTTCTTTACTGATTCATGAAATACATTTTTCGCGATCGCCTCTTAGTCTAAACAGCAAAGTAAGATTCGGTTCTTCTGTAATGTCACCTAGAAATGCTTTAACCCGCTCGTCCTTCTGATAAGAGCAACATTAAACGGAAGACGAGTGTGGAGTATTGGAGGAATGATAACTACGGATGAGAGAATATTTTACCGCAATATTTTATAAAATTTAGGGGAAGAGGAAGAACTAGATTGGCTATAACTAACTTTGGTTAGACAAGAACCTTTCACAGCACAATAAATAGTGTAGGAAAACTGTAGTCATTAGAAATATAATGGATGTGCACTGGCAAAACCCTGCTGTTACTAGTCACATCCAGAAAAATATATTCGAAATTTAACCAATAAACCCTTCTATTATTTTATATGAAAGATTCATCCCGTACCTCACAGAGAACTTGTTGTTCTTCCACTAGAAAGAGCAGTCAGTGAGTTCTGTAAGGAGAAATAATTTCTTGGTGTGAGAACCGTAAGATATATATATATATATATATATTACATTTTATACGTACATATATGTGTGTACACGTATAACAAAGGAAATATGCAGTGATATTTTAGATCTGGCTGTGCCATCTACTAATCATTAGGCTTTAATTATTTCAAAACATAAGACACCCTAGAGTTTGCCATGACACGTAGTTACCCTCTAAATTATTCCTAGAAGTTACGGTTCATATATTGTGCACATGCTTCACACAGAAGCGAGTCATGACAAAGCAGCTCCTCGTATTATCTCAATATTTGCAGCTACTTTCCATACCCTCCCTTTAGAAATTTACTCAACCCTTTAAATCCAAGAGCTGCCAGCACTGATAACTAACCCTTCCCATTCCCCTGCTCCAGACGTTTAACCTAACTCTCCGTCGTTCAATGGTCCCTTTGGGAATCATATAGTCGAGAAATTTATTTGAAGACAGATATCTTCAGAGCTTCGGAAGCTGAACTTAGATGTTATTGGTTGAAGCAGAATTATTATCGGCTACTGCCAGCAACTTCAAAATGTGGGACTTCTGGATGGATGTAACAATGAAATCCTATTTCAGGTGAAATGAAAGTAGGGTGGGACGAAAAGTGAATTGGCAGTGATGCAGGAAATCCCCGATGTTAGCACCAAACTGGAATAACGAAATGTACCTTAACTTTCTCTACTTGGAGGTACAGAAAAATGAGATTGAAAATATCATAAGATCATTAATGTGTTATACGACATGTGTGTGTGAAAGTTACGGCATTTCGGAGACAGAGTAACATATTTTTTTGTAAAAAGGAACCGACGTTTCGGAAGATAACTGACACCGCCAACAGAACAGCATATCTCATATGGGTATCAAATAATCAGAAAGAATACTACCCACACATCTGATTAAGTTAGTGAGTCGTAGTTTATCACTTGTAGTGTTTAACACATACAACCGCCTAGATAACCCTACAATCGATAAGCAGATCAGTAAGTTCTCCACCTTTATGAACCCCGAAACCCACATAATTTATCTCAACCTGAAATAGGTGCACACAGTCCATATTTCTACATGTATTTAAGAGGGATTTTATTATTATCCCACAACAGTGCCTTGGATCAGCGTTTAGTAGTCGGTTTCTGAACATAGAGGTCCGGTTTCAATCTTAGGCCAGTTCGTCTGGTATTTGTGGTGAAAACAACTGGTGTTAGAAGAGGTTTCTCTCCGAGTGCCTCGGTGTTCCCCTGTCAGTATCATGCCATGAATACTGCAATCGCGATTATCCATCCACTGCCCACGTTATGTAATCTCAGCAACTGTCAGCTTCTTTGACTAACGGTCTTAAAAAACTTATATCATTTTATCTACTTCTTCACTTTTCATCTAGTGTCTTCTCTCTAAGTTGCCCGATTGTGACTTTCTAACACAATATGTGTTTTTTATTCATACAATGCGTGTAAACTTCTAAAAAAAAAGACCGCAAACTAATGATTTTAATAAAGATGGAAACTATAAATTACGATTCTTATAGTAAAACCAACTAGATGCAATAATTTCTCAAATTTATTTTGGAATAAAACTCTACATGTTTCGGACAGTTCCTCTGTCCATCATCAGGAGTTTCACACTGTACACACAGCAATGATATATGTCATACAGGTTTTGCTGTGTGTACAGTGTGAAACTCCTGATGATGGACAGAGGAACTGTCCGAAACATGTAGAGTTTTATTCCAAAATAAATTTGAGAAATTATTGCATCTAGTTGGTTTTACTATAAGAATATATCACGATGCAAGGTCACCTGAACCTCATATAAATTACGAAGCGTCTGTTGTGTAATTTGATTCACTATCCTGTTAGTAGAGTGGAAACGGAATCTGGTGGCACACGGCGAAGCACGGGAGGAGAAGTGAAGGGGAAAGAGGCGAATGGAGTGGGTAGCCAGCAGTCTTGCACTGTATCTGAACACGGTCTATCCAGCATTACTACCGCTGATGCGCTCACCTCGGCTGCCAGCAGCCGACTGAACTGACACCCCTGCCGATATAAATGGACTCGTACGTTTCGCTGGAAGACCAAATCTGGTTTCTGCGCGTGTACCATCACATTCAGTTTTCACTCTACTTACTCGTAGATACAATATTCTCAGCTTTCTCATTCAATGTTCATCCCTCTGAACGAGAGGCCAGGATTCACATCCGTGAAACTAAACGGTGAAAGTTCGGTTCTCGTATTTTCAACACTAAAGAGCACACTGTTAACTGTATGTACCACCTCATGAACTTCAAACAAAATCCCTATTTTGACCATAGAGTGCCTTTATATATTCCCTATAATTCCCACAATAAATAGCGATATTTTACCACAGCAACATTAACCGATTCATTTTTATAAAAAGACCGTGTTCTCTCTGAGGTAAGAACTGAATTTTTGTATCTAATTTAAATATTATATCAATATTCAAATGCTAATTTTTTGTGTTTCAAATAAAACGGAAAATAAAAGGCTCTTAGCACTTTTACAAACAAAGTTCATCTAAAGTTGCAGATAAAAATACACTTCGTACCTCTCCGATCACAAACTCCGCCTGTTTGTTCTGATAGCCATACAAGACTACAGGACACATGAACACAAAGTGTGGGCAACACACAGAGTTCTCCCACCCTTGCGGCCGGTGGTACATGCATTTTCTATTGGGCTTTGAAACGTTACGTGAGTGGAAGCGCGCCTACACCCAGTTACGAAATGTCAAACATACAATAAATATTTACTGTGCAGAATGAACGTAATTGCATCCTTACATATCAGTAGACATTCACCTTCATTATTTGGAGGTTCACATACATGTGACACATGACAGAATCGACCAACATTACGTGGTCATCCCACATAATTTTCAGGCGATGTCTGCATAAAATGATTGAAATTTGGACTTTCAAAACGAACTTTACGTAATGGAAATATCATTACAATCATGACACTTCCATTACACGCTGACAGTTGCTGTTACATTTATATTTCAGTAAAAACTTATAGAGAGTTCTTAAATACAGAACAAATGGGCTGATCTCTTAATTGTCTTGATGGGAAAAGTGTCAACATCATGATAGGGTATAACATGATGGCTGTCACAGAAATTCAGTTTTTCCGACATCAATCAATATTCCAATCTCACGGTATTTTGAGTTCCTGTACCATGCTGATGAAAACATCAAATGTCTACGTAGACAAGTCGACAAGCGTAATGATATGGCAAACTGACAAACACAGACACAAATAATGAGACAAGCGACAGAACTGTCGAAGAAGGTACGCCATACCACAAAAATGGAGAGTCAAAAGTGGTCCAAACCAGCCAGCAAACGTAAAGCCTATTTGTTTCGGTGCTTCAGTAAACAGCGAGACAACTTCAGCTGTTGAGGAACTTCTTCCTTATTCAAAATAGAATTGTTAAGTTCATGATCTTGGGTGCTGTCTTTTTACCTCCTGATTCGCCGAATTAAGACGGAGTTTGATCAAGAGCTGGCTACATAAATAAATACAAAGTAAATAAAAAATATATTTTCCACTTTTCAACATAAGTTATCGACATGACAGGAACTAGATTTAAGTAATAATAGGCAGAAGCCCACAAACCGAGTCTTTAAAAGAAGTGAAAACCTCAAATATCACAAGAGCATCGACATAATTTCTCGCCTGTCATTTAACATTACGTAAAAATCTTAACCCTTAACAATATTTCGTCTGATAAACTAAGAAATAAAGAACGTAATGCATTACACTACCGATACGATTGCATTACTAAAGGGTGTCCATACTGTGACACTGCCTAACCCTGGCGTAAGAGCTGACCTACTCAACGCCTGCTCGCTCTTACGGGCATATTCGAAGCTTCGTAAATTGAAACATCCACATGAAGATCTGTTATTGATTTTTTGATTATTTAAAAGCAATTTTTTAAAATTCCAATATAAAATTACGTCTGAAATTAAAGTGTGATGAGGATTAATAGTAGGTAAGGATATGGAAAAAGGCAGTCATGGTACAATTAGCAGGTAGTTGCCAGTAAGAAACTGTAAAAATACGGAAAACCTGAACCTTGAATTTGGGTAGTCCAACCGAGACATGAACTAGACACGTCTCCAATAAAATCCTAGAACGCTACTGGTATATTAAACTGTTATTTTGAAAGGGTAACAGAATTTTCTTTTGGCTAGGTTAGGTTATGGTGAAATGAGCGTATTTATTTTTACCCAGTCCAGTTTCATACCAATTTAATACCTTCATGTTCACCATGATCATGAGCCTGCAAAATCGCGCATTCAGTATAACAAACGTGAATAAACCGCGAAGTCACACCGCGCATCGATTCATTTCTAGGGGACGACCAGGCAACAACGGACCATCAGAAGGAAAAAAAAAAAAAAAAAAAAAAAAAAAAAAAAAAAAAACAAAAAAAAAAAAAAAAAAAAAAAAAAAAAAAAAACTCTCTAGAATAACAGCAGAAATCAGGTAGAGAAACAACCCCGATTTACTCATAAGGCTAGTAATTGGAGGCCTTTCAAGCCACACAATAAACACAAAAAATGAACTCGACCCATTTCGAAAACAATACTTCACTAGTTCAGATGACGTTCCTTTGGTCCCTTTGTAGATAAACTGGAGTGACATTCCACAGAGAAAGGACACATCCTCGAGAGAATTCTGTATGTTTTTCTTTCAAAGAAAGATAAAGAAAACTAAAACTTTTTTTTTTCAGTATACCTTACTTTATCCAGAAAAGTCTTACTAAAGAACAGACTCAGTTGCCATATTTCGTTTTTGCTCTTCGCTTCTGTATCCCTCTTCCATTCCCCTCTCCCCAGTATACTGCATGGCTCGTTGCAGATAAATTTGTCAACAATGAAAGGCGGGAGGTTGGAAAAGTCCGCACAGGGGCAGTAACTGAACCCACACCAACCAATATGATGATAGGGGATACGATAGAGGAGCAAGTCTTGGCTCAAAACATGGCATGTAGATATACAGCTGACTGACGGTTATGTCCTCATGCAAACTTCGAACTCTCTGCCGTGTTTCCTGGAGTCACTTTGCTTCATATTTGCTAATTTTAACTGATTTGTTTACTTTATTCTTAGTTACGTGCCTAATTTTTTTATCCACTACTGTAGTACCTTAGAATTAGTGTGTGTCAACCCACCCCCAACCTTCAGCACAAGAAACCTTTCCCCGCGTTGCGTGTAACAATCTCAGCTGCACTGACCCTTCAGTCATGGAACTCAAGACGTAAAACCCATGTTCAGAGAGGATAGAAACATCTTTGTATAAACTTTGTTTTATATGCTGGTAACCGTAGGAAAGTGTCCCAATAAACTTAAGTCCTCTAAATTCATGATGCCATATGCCCTTAAGGCCGACCTTCTCCTCTACATTCCAGACTGCAATAAAGGTAGGTTGGCTTTCCAATGATTCTGTGTAACCACGACCATAATTCAAGATCTATCGTACCCCCACACATAGTGGAAATGGCTTCCGTTTATGATTCACTCGAAAATTGGATCCCAGTAAGGCTATACGATCGTGATGTGACCATTGCCACAAAGTCCGATTTCTAAACTACACAGCTATAGCCATCCCTTTCTTATCCTCCTCTGAAGGAATCAACAATCCAATTTACTCAGGGATTTACTGTCCGGTCTGGGACGAGATTCTAAGGAATAATACAGTCAGGGATGAAAGAAAACTGCCTTCAGCAATCACGGCTGGAAGTAAGAAGCAAGAAAGTAAATTCTTAAAGAAAGCAGGAAAATATATAAAGAAATAAATATGCAAGACAGAGAAAGAACGGGGGGAAAGGAACGAAATAAGGAATGTTTAAAGCCTCACGACTCATCCTCAGGGTCACACAAACTTCGGGGTGGGGGGGTGGGGGGTGGGGGTGGGAAGAATTCTTAACATGTTTCATTTTGACTCAGTCTGTACAAAGCAACACAACTTCAACTCCGAATTTCACCATCACATCCAGTTTCATTTATCTGCACTTTGGTTTAAAACCATCTTCCACGATTGGCCGGCTAATTTTCTTTTCTGCTCACCATTTTCTATTCTGAAATATATAGGGCGATATATATTTTTTTTTTTTTTATTTTTTTTTTTATTTTTGCTTTATTTTTTCGTTTTTTTTTTGATGCAGAAAACAACTATAATTTTAACAAAGAAAATGAATTATGAGAGAGTTATTGAAGTCATGTCGCAATATAAACAACAGCAATTCGAAATTACATGCCATCACATTTCTTCTTTTTAACATACATCAGTTTTCTTGCACACCAAACTAGGATAAGTACCTGTACTGTCCGCATAAACAAGCAGAAATGCGAATTTGACGATGGTGAAGGCTCCTCCAGCTATCTCTTATGAACACTACACTCATACTGCGTAACTGGTAAACAAGAAGGTCAAAACCAGGCGTTCAGACGTAATCTGTATCCTTCCGCCCGAGTTGTTTGCTCCCTGAAGCAATTCGTTCCAATGTTCCGAAATATTTTCTTAAATTAGTAAGTATATAATGTATATATGTATGTGTGTAATATATGTATATATGTACGTACGCATTTAATGTATGTATATGAGTATGTATGTATGTGCGGATCTATGTTATGTATGTATGTGCACATACAGGGGCCGCCAGCGAATCGGGCGATTTCTAAATGTTAAAAAAATTAAAAGTATTGGATATCATGATACCGTTACATTTATAAGGAAGTACATACTTTAGCATTTGCAGAAATAAGTGAATCAGTAGTCTTGAAACATAATACAGAACAAACAAAACACATCATTCCACTCGTTACATCCTCAAGATGTCCTCCATTACGCTGCTCACACTCCGCAAGCCGATGGTGAACACTACTCATGGCCCTACGTAACACGTCGACCAGGATTCTTGAAATCTCTCCCTGTATGCATATTATGTACGTAAATATGTATGCGTGCAATATCTGTATGATATATGTGTATAAGTATGTGTGCTTGTAATGTCTATGTATGTGCCAACGTATTTATGAATGTATGCACGTATGTGCCGGTCCCGGTGGTCGCGCGTTCTAAGGCGTAGTTCTACGGCAGCTGGCCTCCTCAGATTGTGAGGTCGAATCCCGCAGGGGGCATTGATGTTTGTTGAGGGTGTCATGGGTTGACAGGTAGAGGGTCTCTGCGAGGAGCTGTTCATCCGTCCAGAGAGTCCTACCGACTGTGGTGAGTCGTGTGTGATACAGACACCTCAAGAATGAGGAGGCCATGGCCCGCGTTGGGCCACAAAGCTACTAAAAGATGTATGTATGCATGTCTGTGTGTATGCATGTAGGTACGAATTTTTACATTACATCCACTATTTGAGTTCTCTTCCAATGCTACTCCAGGCTCGCTCACTCATCCAGCACCGACGCCTTATAATCGTAGCAATTAAGAACGTCGTTCAGTAACACACTCAAATACCGTCGTGAGAATATCAAATCTCACAACATAACTTCTCACTAATATGGAGGGTATTTATTACAAGCCGTGGTCAAGTCCCATGCATCGATAACATAAGAAAATGTATCTTATAACCAATAGAAAACACATCGAAATTTGTGAAGTCTAGTTCACATGAACTTTGCAGCCTACTGTCGCTGGTCCATGCAAGAAAGGATGTGTTGTGGCTTGTCTTATGACTTTTTTCAAGCATAAATTTTATGAGAATTTTTGTTAGTTTTTCATAACTTTCATTCAACAACCATTTTCCTAATCCCTCTCCCACCATGCAAATACCCAAATGCGCGTTACAATCTCCGTAGTCCAGTTACCAACTATTTTCCCGCATGTCACGTAAGACAAATCCTCCTCTAGGGGTCAGAAAATTCATTTAGGCCTAATTACAGATACATGCCCCAGACGTTATGTCATACGATGGAAGTTGCCAACCTCGCGCCGATTTTCACCAAAAGCGGACACTAGCTACATTTGGAACACAGGGGTTGATAGTTGTTTACGCCCTTATGCGAAGTGTAGAAACCAGCCAGCCGATTTTTCACAACACTTCCGAGGGCTCAGTACACTTTTATGGACATCTTCTTCGCTAATTTTGTTCGAATTGATTTTAAAACTTAAAAAAAAGAGGAAACATTACTCTGATGCCATAAAGTAGTGTATGACTGCCCTCAGCCCATTTTTATGGAACCTGTGCTTCTCAGCAACCTTTTGTAAAGATGTCCCATATCGAATTTCACAAAAAAAGGAAAACAGAGGTTTTAGCAGCTGGTCCTACTTTACTGACGGGAAGGTTATGTGGGCAGACGGACTGGGCGTCTTCGGAAGGTTGTATAAAGGTAAAGCAATCCCTGTGACAGGGCCGGACAGGACCTGAGTGTTCCAGGAGATTGAGGTTCCCTGGAGTCCCAGAAAATCGGAATATGAAGGCGGTAAGGTTGTCATCCCTACGCACCGGTCATCTTTTCCCTCCCCCAAAATATTGCTGGTACTCTTTTCTGTTAGAGGCTGAGTCGACCCGGGGCTATAGTGCTGCCGGAAGGGTAATGTCAATGAAACATTACAATCACACCATCGGGGATCGAACCCGCGAACTTCCGGCTTGTAGCGCAGTGCCTCAATCAACTGTGCCACCGCATGCCCCCTCACACAGATTAACGTAGACTTAAAACTTCCGAAGTAATGGATATGAGTAATGAGAGAGAGTAATGACGGTTGAGGCTAAATGATGGTGGCTTATGTACCATCTTCTACCCAACAAGGAGATAATTTCATGCCATGAACATGTGAACTGACTTTTGACTGAAAAATGTGGACAGGTAAAAACTTAATTACTAGGATAAAACAGGTCCTAGTGCCACTGTGTCCACCACAAATCCCACATGGACTGGCCAGGGATTGAACCCGGTCCTCCGCGTCAGAGGCCGGCGATTATCTACATAATTAACTAGTGAATGAAGTAAAGTAGCTACATAATATCTAATTTATAACATAATTTAGCAGTCAACTTTACTGGAAATTTAGTTGAGAGATGCAATCTAGTGAACTAAGAACACTAATTAAAGAACTTACATATATAAACCATGTTTTGAAAACCAATACCTTCGTTTATATTCTACACCACACATCACAACTCTATCACAAGCTTGTTGGACCCCCAGAGCTTTGCCTTTTTAAGTCTCTGAGCCAGAGGTAGTGCACATTTTGTGTGAACATTTAATGCGCCATTTGCCAAAGATACCGTCGTTTTACTGAAACGGATCAATGTTGTACGTGTGATGCCCGAATATGCTGCGTTACCTTCACACTAAAATAAACAAGGTTGAAGCAAAATATGAAATTTAGGGTGTTCGGGATGGTAATTATCAATATTACGGTCTTTGGGACGTGGCACCGTGTAGTTTCGTAGATGGTTGTAAAAACCAATTAAAGTACACAGTGTCATATAACAGAATACCATGATTTTTAAAGCAGAAAACACTATACTGGGGTTTTATATAAACGCATTAAATATATAAGGTGGTGCTGGTAAGTCCTTAGCTCGGCCAGGAAAGAAACAAGCTACAGCGACCAAATTCGGGATTTATTCAACATACTCCCCACGAAGCTCAATACACTTCTTAGCCCGTTGCTCTAACTCACTAAAAAAAATTCAGAAGGTTGTCCGCCCCACCAGGTCTCTGCGGCAGCAATGACCTCCGCGTCGGACGAAAAATGGTGAACTTTCAATTGTTTTTTCAAGCCAGGGAACAGGTGGTAGTCCGATGGGGCCAGATCAGGAGAGTAGGGCGGGTGATCAAAACAATGGAAGCCCAGGTAGGCCAGTTTCTTCTGGGTTGCAAGTGGCCGGTGAGCCGGGGGCATTGTCGTGCAAGAACAAGACTTCCTTGGTGATTTTCCCGCGGCGTTTTTCCTTCAAAATGTTATTCAATTGCACCAGCATATATGAGTAATACTCCGCGTTTATAGTTTGGCTCTTTGGAAGATAATCAATGTGGAGGATGTCGTCCTGATCCCAAAAAATCGAGGCGAGAACTTTTCCAGCGGATTTTTGCACTCGGAATTTTTTGGGGCGGGGTGAGCCGCTATGCCGCCACTCCATTGACTGTTGCTTTG
>Ga0123357_10008945_pt1 | contig 12585 bp, 9 predicted proteins | sample TergutEmb28metaG_FD_89873 | JGI IMG/M metagenome (GOLD analysis project Ga0123357, IMG submission 89873) | Embiratermes neotenicus P4 segment gut microbial communities from Petit-Saut dam, French Guiana - Emb289 P4 | ecosystem: Host-associated > Arthropoda: Insects > Digestive system > Gut ... | reverse complement strand
CGTGGTTAGCGCAACGGGTCCCCACGGCCGTTAATCTCTGTTTTCTGAACCTGGAGCCGCTACTTTTTTATTCAAGTAGCCCCTCAGTTTGACCTCACGAGGCTGAGTGGACCCCGTTCCAGATCCACTACTACTCAGAAAATCTGGTAGTGCTGGGGATCTAACCCGGAACCTCTGTATCTGTAGCCAGAAACTCTGACCACTAGACCACAGAGGCGGTCATTGATAGACTTAACGAGGCGTAATTGAAAACAAGTGCAACAATAGTGAAAATAGAAACATAAAACATTCTGTTACTAACACGCACTTGGCCAATCGTTCTTCACATAATACAGTGATCAAGACCATCGGCTTACGTAAGTTTACCACGTACATCTACCAGCACACAACGGCCGATACCCATTAATCACAACACAATTATACAAACATCGGCCCCTCGTAAACTTACAATATCAAAACATGAAATCACAGCCGATGTAAAATACGCATTACAATAAACCAAGTAATCGGCCAAACACAACTACCGCCGTGCGTAAACAGAATACAAACAGAGAGTAACAGAGTAACTAAACATGGGTGTTTGACTCATGTACAAAATGTACATATTACTCACGGGAATGGACACCCGTATCAGCTCCCATTCGAGGCCACGCTAGGCAAAGTCGGGGGACACGTTCAAAGAAAACGAAAACTTCAATACAAAAATACAAAGACCAAAACAAAACTTTTACCTACCGGTCATATCCCGACGTCTACGTAGGTTTTCTCCAGGAACAAACAGCTGAAAAAAGAGCTCCTCGCTCCTGCGCCGGGCAGAAGTAGAGTCGGAGAGTTGAACCCAAGATGAAAAGATCAAAAACAAGAGTTGAAACAAGAGTGAGCGAGACAAATGCCTTTTTCCCCAGAGGAAACCTCGCATAGTTACGCACATGCCTTTCACTTCTCCACGGTGACCAATCAACAGACGATAGCCTTATAAGGAAAGATAAAGGGGAGGAAATGAAGCCTCGAACCAGGCCCTCCTAAGCGGACGGCTCAGTATATATTTTTTATTCTCTAAGGACAACCTGATGAAGAGTGCAGAAGCTAAATATGTCGGTGAACAATACATAATAGAACATATTCTACATATTTGTTTCTCACATAGAATATCTATAAAATAGCCTAAATCCAGTTTAGTCACAGAAATATGTGATGTGCTATATTTTTAATTTAAACAAAAAACCGTCAAATTTCCCCGAACATATGTTTACAAAATACCGATGCAACAATAAAGTAGCTGACTTACTGGTCAACAAAACAATCCACCGAACTCGAAACACCCTGTACCTCCAATCGTTGTATATCAGGTTCTAACAGAAATTTTATCGCTGTAAACAGCTATAATTATGTATTTCTTGCTTTAAAATAATCAGTTATTACAAATAAACATTTTAAATTTCTGAGAAGTGTGCAAGAGATGACGTCTGTTCGAGTTTCTTTGCGGCCGGCTCTCTCCGGTGAATTATGTTGTTCATGGTGTCCAGCCCTGTTTGCTTTTTTCCTTTGGCTCCTCTTCTCTGTCGAGAAGTGTCCGTCTTTGTAAGAGAAGAAGTCTTTTCATGGATCTACAGACAGATTTCTTGATAAAATCGAAGCGGTTTTATTCCTTTCTTCTTCTTGCAATACTGTCATCATTATCTGAACAGTGGCGATTAGTGTGAAAACGCCGCAAAGGACGGCCTTTTCTTTCTAAATTTAATTTTTGCATAGCTAAATGCTCTGTACCAGTCCGAGTGGCCCGCGGTCTAAGGCGTCGGTCTGCCGTCGCTCGCCTGTTGAGATTGTGGTTCGGAATCCCACCGCGGGCATGAATGTTTGTCTGTTGTGAGTGTTGTGTGTTGTCAGCTAGAGGTTTCTGCGACGAGCTAATCACCCGTCCAGAGGAGTCCTACCGACTGCGGTCCGTCGTTTTGTGTGGTCTATGAAATTCGTGAATGAGGAGGCTATAACACAATGGGGCCTCTCGCGACAAAAAAATTCTCTATAGGTGTTTGGATACTGCGACATGCAGTCGTAGCATAAAAGTATGCTGAAAAGTCTGATTTTCTTCAGGCACTCTGGGTCATGACCACTGCCATTCCAGAAATATTTGTTCGCTGATACCAGTATCCATATTAGAAAAAGTGCTGGAATGCACCTGAGCAATCTGGGCCGTTTCTTCTTTAATAATGGTGCTGTAGGTGAAAGAAAGAGTGAAGTCTGTTCGTGTCTCCTGTCCTCATGCCAGAACCACAAAGGGTAGTGGCAGGAAGGCAGAATTTCAAGTGACCCCAGGCGAGGGAATTAAGACTACCTTTAGCTGCACACTTGAAATATCAAATGCTGACACCTGACACGAAGTCCCAAATCGGGACTTCCGGTGTTGGTTTAAATGTAAGAACAGGATTTCCCTCTTCTTCCTTCTCTTGGGAACAGTTTTCTGGGTAGCTGCTCTACTGCTACTGGTCCTGAATTTGGGGGTTGTTGTATGTAATTGTTCTTGCAGCCACAATGCCGATAACTCCATATAACAATATATATATATATAACCGAAGTCAACATTGTAACTTTGATGAAGCACAGGCTGAGAGCTTCCTGATGATGGTTTGTGTAAACCGAAACATGTTGGAGCAACTATTATAATTTTAAATGGTTTTAACATTTTAACAATTTTATAGTAATTTGTGTGCATTAGTTGGACAAATAAAGGACTACTATTATCAACATGCACGGTGCAACTTCGAAGATTGTTCTTGACTTTGTCGCACCAAGCACTGACGATATTTATTTGTCTCTTCTCTACTGAACTATACCGAATTCGGCACTCAGAATTGACAGCAAGTGCAACACTTATTACGCAGTGCGGACAGCTCCTTGCCGTTCAAGTTTTGACAAAGCGTCTTCGAGTTTTTTCAGATATCTCCGTAATTTTAAGTCAGTGTGTATCGCCTTTGTGGAGTTACGAAGAAGGGTGGCACAGGTACATGATGGTTTGTGTAGCCTGACGTATCAAATCGATTATCATGTTGGCGTCGGGAATAATTCATGAGCGTTCTGTGAACAATTCCAGGAAATGGCACCACCAGCGTTCGGCTTTCTGTAGCTTCTATATCCATACTCCAACGAAATAGTGAAAACCAAAGGAATAAAATACCTTTCAGTAACACCTTCGAATTCCAGCTATTACCGATGGCAGAAAAACTGTCGGTAGAGTATAACGGTTTCGTGACCCGCAGTAAAGTTTAATTGACCAATCGTAGATGTGTCGGTGGAGACTAATTACAGGTGAAGTTATGTATCAGTCACCAACCTGTCACCAATAAGCGGCTGGTGGCTTTAAAAATTTGCGGCATGTAGAAAATGTGGCAAGAAGGAAGCTGACCGAAGCAAAAAGGGGAACCTCTTCGCTGGACCAACAACACACTTCCGCCGACAAACAACAACACACTTCCGCCGACAACCAACAACACACTTCCGCCGACACTTTCTCGTTAAGCAATGCCAATGTCGTCCGCCCCCATGTCAAACCATCCAGCGTTAAAAACTATCCCCTCCATATATGGAATACAGAACTTGAAACTGTCTGCGACTGGAATGAGGCGAAGTGATGTGCTGAAGATATTAGCAGCCAGGGTTGGTGGGTACACTTAAGTATGCATAAAACATTTGGGGTAATGAATAAGAAGATGGTGATGTATGGAATGTAATTCTGGAAAGGACCGTGAGTCTATTAACCATTCCGATGTGGTTCCCTAAGTAATTTGAGGAAGTGAATGGGAATTTTCGTGACCTATTTTAAATCAAGCTCTCTTACTTCTTCATGCTGTTAAGACAAATCTCAAACTCCGTCGCCTCACTAACGAGGCAGGCCATTGTAGTCGGGTCTCGTGAAGAGGATTTTTGGTTCCGGGAGATATATAGGATGATCTTTGTTGAATCTGTGATAGGGTACCGCCAAATTCTTCGTTCTTTCGAGGCAAATATACAACTGATTTTCTTTCTTCCTGGTCTCAGTGGATCTCCCGATCTATCCAAAGAGAAACTGGCTATGCTTCCATGAGATGTAGTAAAACCTGGTGTCTTATATTCCAAAATGTGAACAACAAGCAAACACTTTTGATGTGTTGTCTGGACGACAACTGCTAATGTTTGGGTGAACACTACCCGGGCAGGAAAATTACCGAATTACACTTCTCGCTGTTTTTAAACGTACTCGTGGGTCGATTAACACAGCGTATTCGTTTCCGATTCCATCCATTCCACTGAAAGTGGATTTGAGAAGTTCCGACAAGTTTCATTCGACCACACAAGCTGTTGGATCTGTGTACCAGTTGGATAGAACGGCCTATCTGTTGGACTCCTCGTGATGTGATCGTGAGCTAAGTATTGGAGTAAGTGGAATATCGGTAAAATTCATGGCCCAATAGACCATTCGTTTTCCAGCAAATATCTGTGTCTATGAAGTAATGTGATAGTCCTCCGTATCCATTGTTAGACGCATGTTCTGATTAATATTATTTATATGATCCAGACATCTTTCCAAACTCTCTGGTCCACGGCGCAGATCACAAATATTTCGTCCACGAAAGGAAACCAACAGAGATGCCTATACAGCGTTTGCTCTAACCCCGTGTCTGAAGTTAGCAAAGAAAGAAAAAGCTGCGGTCCCATAGCCATACCTTTTTCCTTCCCACAGGATTGTTCAACGAGGTTTAAGTTTGTAGAAGCCAAGACATGATTGGATAGAGTTCGGATAACCAAAGTGAAGACCCAATATATTTAACACTCAAAGTTCGGCACGTCATTGAGCAGGAGCTCCACGTCGATGATAGCCACCTTATCCTCTCATTCATCTCGCATAGGCAACAGCTTCTGTACGAACTGAAGCTTTTCTTCACGTTGCGTGCATAGGAAACCACGAAGCCGACGAGAATACCTAACAGACGCTTGAAAGCAGGTAGGCAGGGATTTTAATGCACCCCATGACAGGTCTCAGAGATTCTCGATCTTTGAATTATTTTAGAATCCGCGAAGAATCACAAACAATTGACTCCGTTGCTGTAATTTTTGGCAGAACTCCCAAAACAAAGAGAACGCCTTGTCGAGAAATTTGGTCTTGATTTAAACCCACCCGATCAGATCTTTTGGCAACTTTCTATTTACTGGACTTTCAAAGAGGACGCTGGTGCTGGGAGCCAATGTGGATTTATCCTTATCGGTCGGGAATATATCGAAGTGAACGCTCGTACGTAGATCCCTGGTCTTTTTCTTTCGGCACTAGTCAAATATTGTTCCTCGGTTTAGAGGAGCATTTGAAAATCCGCACGGTTTTCTGCTTTACCTACTTGCCAGACACATGGAGTCACACACGGTCTCGCCCACATACTACCAGCTCGTTAATCATTCCAGTCCGCTACAGACCGTTGGCCACTTACATATAGTTCTTTACATGGACCTGGTCTGTCATTCTCGCAAGTGTAGACTGTTAAAAGTGGAGAAAACATCTTTTCCCCTAACGCTAGGAACCGATAACCTAGCAACAACCCATCATATTCTAAAAAATATAATCATCTGTCACATTACTTTGGGGAGTTTAAAAAACGCCACCTGACATAATTCTATCCCGTTTATTAAACTTACTCATCATCATTATAAACATCACGGATTGGACCCCTTGATCCGTTCCGTCTCCAGAGTTACAGCTGCTCGTGCCAACGCTTCTTCGGTTTTCCAATTGTTCTCCTTCCTTGTGGTCTGTAGTGGTATGATTTCAAAGGGATTCGGATTTGTGGCATTGTTTGCAAGTGTGAAAGCCAGTTCTGTCTCTATTCATCTATCTTGTCTAGTATGCCTGTAATCCGTATTTCGTGGCGTATGTAGTCATTTGTTTTGTGGTCATAAAGGGTGTAGCCTGCCAGAGGTCTCAGTAACTTCATTTCTGCCGCTTCAATTCTTCGTCTTTGTAAGGCTAATAGAGTCCAATTTTCTGACCCATATAAAAATATAGGTGAAATTAGTGTGTTGTATGTTTTCAAAATAGTTTCCGTTCTCAATTTCTTAAAAATATTTCTCTTAATAATACCTATTAATTGTAAAAATTCTGCTAATTTAAATTCTACATCATTGGAAAATTGGTAAGATATACTGTAACCTAGATAAGTAAATTGTCTAACTTGTTCTAGTGTTTCATCATTTATAATAATTTTTGTTCTTAGGTGATCCGTTCCAACGAAACCAAATACTTTCGTCTTTTTGTAGCAATTTCCAAATTATATTCTTTATATTACTACCAATAATAATATAGCAACAATAGCAGTGAAATTAAGAACATACAATTAATAAGTTGTTATGTCTTTGTGCGGAATTAAAAAAATCTCATGCAAAATGAAATTCTTTGAAATCAACGAAATTAACGAAAATAATATGATTAAAAGAATTTTGTTATGTGCCGCTATGCGATGATTGATTGAAACGGGTCAGGCCAAGCAGGCTGTACACTATAATAATTGGAGAGGCGGAAGAATGGACACAGTCGTAGCAGAGATAATCTAAATGTAAATTGCTTGAATTTGCATGTACTTTACAATAAATTATTTTCAAAACACATATCAACAAATAATAACCTGATGCGAAATTCTAAAACCTCTATGATGTTCCAATACCAATATTATTTTAAGATATGAAACTCGCTAAAATTTCTGTTTTTAGAATATATTAATGGAATTCAGAAATATTAATTTTAAACATCGTACAACGCAGTTTCCTAATAAACAAACAAAAGTTCGTACACGCGTACTTTCAATATTACCAAAAAGAAATTCCTCCGTATTTACCAAAATATGAAGCAAATTTTAGAGACGCCTGTTTGAATATTAATTAAAACTATTCGCTAATCGAATGGATTTTAGAATTCGATTCACGGCCAAAGACAGTCCCAAATTTCTTTCATTCTACAAACTTTGAACCTAATTATTTCAAGACATTCTTTCCTTCTACAAATTCGAGCATATGGCATGTTATTAAAAGTTCTGCCCTAATTTTCCTTCGCAATTCTACCACAAATTCCCCTACAGTGCCTTATAACGGCAATGATACAATCACTGCGTACCTTGCAATACGATTGCACTTGTGAGCGCTACATTTACAACTTCGTCTTTTAACACATCTGATATTTGTCTAAGACTGGTTTTCAAAACGGTTCAATCGCTGTAAATCTACTCTTAGGAATATCAGATTGCTTTCCTTTACCAACCTTCTATTACTACGAACAGAATACTACGTTTAGAAAGTTGTATCTTTTCCTTTTATGAGGAACAGGACGGCAAAGAAGATACTTTTCTGGGTCTTTTGGAATAAACTAATTTGGTTGAGTGTTTCAGTAATCATCGTTAAGATAGCTCTCAAAGAAGAGAACAGCAACTTCGATAAATACGAAAAGAGTAAAATAGAAAAATATGCTATTACAAAATGATCTGTAATAATATTTAATATATATAAATATTTACGAACTGTGTGGTAAAAAATATATAGACCTATGTGTATAAAAGATCAATTTTGCAATTTTAAGAGACCACGTAAATGAAGAAAAATCGTGAAAACTTAAATCAGGGTTATAAAACTCATAGAGCATAAAATGATGGGATACTTTATTATTACTTTTTCTCCCATTTATGATATAGAGTGCTCTAGAAGTTCGAAACCAATAATAATATTAATTCTGTATAGGGGAACTAGTATTAACTACACAGAGAAAATAAATGCCATGCATGGTAGTATTGCCGTATTGAGTTCTGCTAAGGATAAACCTGAAAAATATTTTTCTTTTGGAACGAATGTGTACATAAAGGAAAACTTAAAAATCATGCAAAAATACTCTAACGATAATGTGCAAGAAATATAACTGGTTTAAATTTCATATAACATCAATCTACACACCGGTGGAAAGTTTCGCTATGGCAGTGTTGTTATCGTCACGCCGTCTTGTATATCTGGGTGACAGCATTTTAAAATAATTATTTGTACCTAAATATCATAACATAAAGTTCTTTTAAACATATACGTAACGTCCTCCAAATTTTAAATTTCTTTTGGGGGTACCACGTGCATATTAATAATAACCTGGCACATCTAAATCGACATTTTCATTAAGAGAAAATTTATAGACAAAATATGTGTGTTATCTTACACCTTCCTTTCGCTTCCTTGCCGAAAGTTTCTTCGTGAAATAAGCAGGCATTGAGGGTTGAAGTTGCAGCCCGACCACTAATGTTTTCACGAATCTTTACACAGGGATCTGAGGTTCAGGTGACCGTGCATCGTGATAATTTCTTATAATAAAACCAACTAGATGAACTAATTTCCCATATTTATTTTTGAAATATAACTCTACATGTTTGGGACAGTTCCTCTGTCCATCATCAGGAGTTTTCCACTGTACACACAGCAAAGGTATATATCATACAGGTTTGCTGACAGCTTGCGAGCAGGATCAGGACGTTCCGTCTTGATCCTGCTCGCAAGCCGCCAGCAAACCTGTATGGCATAAATCACTGCTGTGTATACAGTGAAAACCTCCTGATGACCGACAGAGGAACTGTTCGAAACAAGTAGAATTTTATTCCAAAAATAAATTTGAGAAATTAGTGCATCTAGTCGCTTTTATTATAAGACTTCACACACGGTTCCCCAGCCTATATCCTAAGAAATGAAATGAGTAAATGCGAGTGTGTTGAAGATTCACATAATGAATATACTTACAGACGCCAATTAATTTTTATCATTACGTTACAAATTATTAATTATCTGTGTGTAATTCAGTATAAGTGTTTACCGCGTAATACTCTTTAGCATTTATGAACTTCAGCCCTCTTTAGAAATAAAATGAAAATCCAGCGGTTACATATATAAGTTTATAAAATTAAATATCGCGGCTACTTTATTCTAACAAGGATACCACTCCAACCCAACCACACCGAAACTCCAACACACATCGAACCAAGAAAAATACGACCAATGTGGTAATTCAACAGAATAGTCGCAAGCTCCTGATGATGGATATATTAATTTCCGAAACATGTTGATCACATAAGAAGTGAAATCATATAGCCAGTGACATCAAGTTGATCTTTTATTCTTCAACTATCACAATGATGCACGGTCCAATAAACATAAGATTCCCAAATTTCCTTTTTTGAACGCTGCGGTGAGTATAGTAGCAACTTGACAACACATTTTAAGAATTACCTTCGCTTATAATTACTTTTCAAATAAAATAACTGAATATTTTCCACCCTGAAAATTAAAGTACGAAATTCTGAACATATCAGCACAATACAAAATGCGTAATACTCCTTGTATGTTTACTGGAAAAGTAATCTTAGGGTATTTTAATAGGTTTGAAGAAAATTTTAAAATTTTTAACGATTTTTCCTAGGTCCAGTCTCCCTGCGACTGTTCATTTCCCCTTTAATAAGGCGGCCCTGATTAGTTATATGTGTTGGTGCCTGTCTGTCGTCCTGTAAGAGCGATAAAAAGGGCACGCTGTTTCAAACGTTCCCTGGGGCCTCGTAAAACTGAAACAATCCTACAGCTAAGGGTCACTTCAGGTTGCAAGATCAAGGAGAAATATATCGCAGCTGGTTTTGCTGAGGTTGCTACAGCAGGAAGAAAAGTACAAAGGTCATTTTCCTTTTTGCGTGATTAGAAATCATTCGTATATATACAGTGTGCATTTCGAAAACAGAATAGCCTATAAAAACGAAAACTTTAGGATATAAACGACACATTCAAAGCTCCAAGCGTTTTAACCCTTTAACACTTCGACGCTTATCTTTCGTCTTTAGGTCTAATATTTCAATTTTCAGAAATTCAATTCCGTCCTCACAAAAATCGCTCCTTCTTCTGAAAATGCAACAAAATACACAAATATATTTTGCATTAAAAATCCAGGAACTTTTACAACTAAAGGATATATAACAGGCTACGAATTTCACAATTGCTTACCGCACTATATTGGTCACTCAATAAAAAATAAAATCAAGTTACCTAACACTCCGTGACGAATAACATTTTGTGTATTAGTTATTACTTTTCCTTTCCTGTGTTCTGCCTCCTATACACTGATTTTCATATTTTGTGGAATACCTTGACACTCTCATTCTACACTGTCGACTCGTAGGATTTGTGAATGATTATTTGGTATTTATTTGCAAGGAAGCAGTCATACCTTAAGCAAGATACTGTTCTGACATTATCATGAAGAGACTGAGGAAAACCATGTCATACCACATTAAGCCTAGCAAATGACTCAAGTATTATTCTAAATTTGTTTTCTGTTAACTCCTACGACGAGGGCTACTTTCCACCGCAAAATAAAAGTCATCATTAACACGTTAGGTTCAATGTTACGGAACTTTACTGACTGTAAGTTTCATGTTTTTCGCTTTATTCTACGTGATAACGTTAGTTATCTACCCCAGACAGAAAGAGCTATCCAAACAATAATATTCGGAACAATAAATGTAATCAATTCTTCCTCTAAGCGAATAAAGTATTAAATTTACCATAAGACAGAAACCAAACTGTGATAAAACCGAACATTCCCTAATCATTGGGGTTGGATTTATTGACACGTTAGAAACAAAGAAGGAGCGGATTTTGCTTAAGACATGCAAGGTCTAACCGTCTCTTCCAAAACGAAAATATTATTTGGTTGTTCACACTTTTAATTATTTTTCGCCGTAAGTTTCGTGCTTATAACCCCTAATTAAAAAAATATTTGCATAACACCTGTAATTACTACTACATCTTTAGCTGAAAATTAGAATGAAAGTTTTTAGCAAATTTTTCCTGGCTGCAGTTATCTCATATAAGCATTTCAGCAATAATTCTTTACATTAATAAGAGTCTGCCACAGTATAAAGAAATAATTTCCATAAAAAATAGATAAAAATTAAGCATTACATTGATAATATCCTATAAGGATACAATTCCTCATGTACACATTTTTATGCATTGAATAAACTTCAAAATTTCTTTCTTAAAAGCTGGAACCAAAAGGTAACATTAATTAAAAAGCAACAAATCAATAGTCTCATAGTAACCATTTTTTTTACAAAGAAATGCTCTTAATCCCTTATTAAACGTGCTGTGATTATGTCCTAGCGGCTTATACTAAACGCCTCGGGCATCATTGTGGAAATAGTTTGAAGACAGCTTCATTAAAAAAAACAGTGTTTCTATGTGAACCCACTATAATTTTATGTTTATTGGAACGCGCATCATCTTGATAGTTGAGTAAAGAGAGATCAACTTGATGTCACTTGCTTTATTATTTCTTTATTTAATGCTCAACATGTTTGGGATGTTAATACATCCATCCTCAGGAGCTTGCGACTTATGTGTTGAGTTATTTCATGGGTTGTATTGTTCTGGTTCGATGTGTGTTGGTGTTACGTTGTTACCACAAAATTAACAACAAAATTAACAAACAAAGAATCTTCGGAATATGAAAAAACAGATAATGCCTTCTTTATTAGAATTTTGGAGGGGTAATTACAGAATAAATATTCTTGTTTTTAAAAAAGTAACTAAATTTGCGTACACTTAACAAGATAGAAACCATATAAAGAGAATAGTTTGAAGAATACTTACGTATCTGATCTCAGCCAACAATTACAACATGACACTTATACCTGAATTTTATATTTCGAAACAGATTACTTATAAACGTAAGCTTCTGAAATTTCTTGCAATTAAATCTGAGTAGTAATAAGTTAAAGAACAAACGCGTATTAAATGTGAGGCTTAAACACAATTTCTTCTTTTTCAATTACAACAAGCAACCCACAGCATTCGTCTTTTCCTTCCCCCACGCCCAAGTTAAGAGGAATTAATGGGGCAGAACGTTTAGTTCCCAAGGCTCTTCTTGCAGAAGAAGAATTGCTTCTGCTTTGGATATATCGTACGGCCCTTATATGTAATTCATTTGAAACGCTTTTCAGGTAAACATGCCTGCGATTCTTAAAAAAAAAGCTTTAAAGAGCAATGCTTTCTACATGTACCGTATATTTAAATTTTTAAAAAACTCTGCATTTTTTCCATATAGTGTCTTTGTGTGTACTGCAGAGTTGTACGGATAAGTGGATATTATTTCCGTAAATAACTTTAGAGGATTTACCTTTTTAACACGGAAGAAATATTGTTGACTATTTTATTTCACTTCTTATGTGCTCAACATGTTTCGGACATTAATACTTTCGACTATTCTGTTGAATTATTACATTGGTCTATTGTGCTTGGTTCTATGTGTGTTGGAGTTTCGGTGTGGTTGGGTTGGAGTGGTATCCGTGTTGCAGGCTGAAGCTTCAGCCTGCAACACGGATACCACTCCAACCCATCCACACCGAAACTCCAACACACATAGAACCATGCACAATACGACCAATGTAGTAATTCAACAGAATAGTCGCAAGCTCCTGATGATGGATATATTAATGTCCGAAACATTTTGAGCACATAAGAAGTGAAATAAAATAGCAAGTGACATCAAGTTGGTCTTTTATT
>Ga0123357_10008942_pt1 | contig 12588 bp, 6 predicted proteins | sample TergutEmb28metaG_FD_89873 | JGI IMG/M metagenome (GOLD analysis project Ga0123357, IMG submission 89873) | Embiratermes neotenicus P4 segment gut microbial communities from Petit-Saut dam, French Guiana - Emb289 P4 | ecosystem: Host-associated > Arthropoda: Insects > Digestive system > Gut ... | reverse complement strand
CATGAAATAACAACCAGTTAGTCGCAGACTCCTGAAGATGGTCGTATTAACGGCCGAAACATGTTGAGCATTGAATGAGTATTGAATAAATAATAAAATAAGTGGCATCAAGTTGGTTTTCTACTATAAAGATGATGCACGGTCCCATAAACATAAGGAACCAAATAAGTTAGAATTATGAAACAAACTATATTTTGAAGAGAAAGAAACGGAGAGTATATAACATGTTTAAAATATTCAGTACCTGTATTTGTTGAATAAATATATAAAATGCAACGTTTAGAGGTTAGCGGTGCGGCACGACCCCTATATGTGTCGTTAGGCGTCAAAGGGTTAATGCAGAGTCATACACAACATATATGCGAATTTTCTAGGCAGCTAGTTTCGGCTCTGTTAACAAGCCATCTCCAGACATTTTATTTTTATCAAACCCTTCTAGTGAAACATATATCTACGTAAAATTGAGCCCTCATGTCTAAACACGCGTCATAAAACTGAAAAAAATAAAATAAAATTTTGGTAAAATATGGAGTGTAGAAAGGTCATTTGCTATTAAAATATTAGATGACATTAAAAATAAATTAAAATAAATTAAATCGGTAGTCATTATACCTGATGTGTTGAAGCACACGTCTATCATTGTCTTCAAATGCGCTATAAATATCCAGTTTTGTAAAAGGGACTCCGGCTTTGTAATGATTCCAATTTCAATGAATGGAATCTCTTTAAATTGTGATATTCGGTGCTTGTGTTCTACATATTAGTGAAAAGGTAAATCAGTCCCATTACAGGCCTGGACAGGCCCAGATGGTTCCAGTAAGTTAAGGTTCCTAGATTTCGTGACAACGCCACAGGATAGTGGTAGGTTGTCAGCCTTACGCATCAGTCGCTTTTACCCCCAGGAAATACTCCTGGTACTTATTTCTGTTAGAGGCTAATTCGACCCTAAGGCCATACTACAATCGGAAGGATTTTATGTCAATGAAAAATCCACTGTCACCAGCTGGGTTCGAAAGAGCGACCTTCCGGTTTGTAGCACAGCACCTTAACCATTGTGCTACCGCGGTCCCTCTACATATCAGTACTTACGAATATTAGGTCATGTTATGTAATGCTGGTGTTTTTACTTCATGTTTGTGTCTGTAAAGTTCTTAAGAATTTAGAGATTGAAGTTCAGTACGTGTACTGTGCCAAGTACAATAGACTACTGCATGGGTAAATGTATGCAGAAATAGTTTCGTAGACTGAAAATGTGCGTTAATATGGACACCAAAGTACTGAATTATTTTTGTTCATCTACGTCCCTTTAAACAAACTGTACACATCCCAACCAAAGACTGGCACGTGTACATATTGCAATATGAACAGCTATAAATCAAGAGTGCATTGGCTTTTGTGGGAAATATATAAATTCTTTTGCAAGCTCCCAATGGGGCACATTAAATTGTGTCTTATATAGGAATTCCCCTTCTGAAAACCCTCCTCTTCAACAGGAACCAACGATTCTTTTCTATTTATGGAGAGAACCACTGGAGTATAGAGAATGGTAACTCTTGGCAATAAGTAGCAAAGGAGAAGCAAGGGAGTTTTTTGTCTCCTTTCACATCCTTTGCTCTGAAAGAAGAAGAAAAAGCCATTCAGATACGGCGATATTCATGGGCATGTCCAATATGCCCTATATAGCATTTAATCTAATGCAGATGGGTTTTCTGTGTTTTCTGCACTATCAAAGTGTGGCTCCTTAAGCCAATTTGGAGCCATATTCTTTTTAAATATCAGACCTAAGTGGAGTAGAGCAGTGGAGCCAACTCCAGATGAGGGCGTCAGCAAGGACAGTACTTGTCATCCTTTCTTCCACATATCGCGTTCCTCTTCGAATTTTTTATCGTTCTATTTTTCCGTCATTTCTTGTCGTGAAGAAATTATTCGAAAAGGTTTTATATAAAATCAGGAATATTCTGGAAGTCAAGGAACCGTTTAAGATGGGGTTTAGGTAAAGGAAAAGTTCTGCATAAAAGTGAAACCTGAAGTATGTTCTTATGAAAATGCAACTGTCAACTCAACCTTTATAGAAAAATGACTTCGTGTACCTTAAGACAATTCTGATGTTATCAAAATGCACCGAATAAAGAGAACACGCAAAACGAATCTATCTTCTATTTAATATGCAGCTTCGGCATCGCATTATGTTAAAGTCGCGAAGTGAAGAAGAGAAACTCCTTCTTTTCCGAAAGCAAAAGTTTTCCTATTCCCAAGACATCTGCAATTTCAACGGATAAATACGGATATGAGAAGAGAAATTTAAATTTTTATCTGAATACTGGAAGTACTCCACATTTTGGATGATGTATGCTAATAGATGGGAAATCATTTCTTTCAAAATATCAATCTAATTTTTAAATTGTTCATAGTTCTGTTTACCGTTTTATTAATCCGTGACAGCTACTAGTAAGACTATATTCAGCATTTCCATTGTAACAATCATTTCATTACCACACTGTCCTCTGTGATATTATCTGTATCAACACTACACCTCTTAAATCCTCTATTTAAATTCGAGTGTTTGTCTCGTTGACTTATTTACAGAAGTACAAGTTGGAGTTTACTTATTTACTTACTTACTTACTCACTTACTTACTCCATACAGCAGAGTTCTTCTTGAGAAGCTAAACGGTTTGCAGCTAGTCAAGAAATTCCCCGCATTTTATGGAACCCGAAGGTTCATTACCGCATTCACAAGTGCCCACCGCCTGTCCCTATCCTGAGCTAGTTCGATCCAGTCCATACATCTACATCCCACTTTCTGAAGATCCATCTTAATATTATCCTCCCATCTGTGTTTATGTCTCCCCATTTGTCTCTTTCCCTCAGGCTTCCCCTACCAAAACCATGTACACGCCTCTCCCCTCCCCCATACGTGCCACATGGCCCGCCCATCTCATTCTTCTTGATTTTATCACTCGCAAAATATTGGGTGAGCAGTGCAGATCATTAAGTTCCTCATTATGTAGTTTCCTCCACACCCCTGTTACCTCATCCCTCTTAGACCAAAATATTCTCCTCAACACCCTTTTCTCAAACACTCTCAACAATTTGGAGTTTTAAGAATGAAAATACGGAAGGTCTCATCTTGACGTTCTTGCAGCACTAACTTGAAGCAGAAATTTCGTTATTCCCAAAAATATTCTTTAAGATTTTCCATCATAATCGAAACTAAAAGTTTAATATTCTGGTCTGGAATTTTGCAGTAGTTTACCTATTTTCCTCTATTACTTTATCTTAGAGAAATATTGTTCACACTTTTACCACCTTCAAAGTTTTATGGGGGATGTTTAATTATTGTTTCTTCCTCTACGTGTTCGGACACTTAAGTTCACGAACTTTATTGTCCGACCACATATACTGCACGGACAGACTACCGCACTGAAACTACCATCTGTGAGTGTATTAAAAAATACGGCAAAAATAAAAAAAAAAAACATTTTTCATATCATATTGCATTTCATATGTTAGTCCACATCACCACAATATAAGGGGCACAGCCTTATTTTCTTCTTCCAGTCTTATTCATATGAGCATGCTCTTTCTGCAGTATAATGGATGGGGTTTATTCATGATTGCCAAATGGCTAGTACTTTGCAGAGTGAAAGGGTAGGATTTTAAATAGAATGTGAATAATGGGACTTTCTATAAGAAAGCCATTAATCATAACAACAAAACCCACAGTCTCTAGTAAATTCATCGCAGTTTTGGTTCTGATGTTCTTGAAATGCACAAAGAATTTTACATACGATAAGTGTTTAGGTTATCTCAATAAAAAAAAAACAAATTCTTTTGAGTCCTTCATACCACAGTACATAGAAAACTATCCTCTTACATGAGTAAAAATGGATAGTTACACTGGTGATCCCAATTTTGACTGCGGAGAAAAATGTTAATATGAATTTGGAATAGAGTATGTTACTGTTATTGTAGTTGTTATGAAAAATAACTTTGCATTACACTTCAAAGAAATTAGCAAACACATGGAAATACTTAAGAATTATCTGCTTACGGGTTTCGGTTATGCGAGTTTCACGTCATAATTATAAAATCACGACAAAAGAAGTTTGATGAATACAGGTTTTTGACATAACATACATTAATTAAAATTGTATTCCACTCCGAAAATGATTACTATTCTTGCCAAAAGATGTGGCATTCTGGTATTTTTATGTCCTACATTATATCTTTGTGTTCCTTGGATTAGGCAATTTGTAATTATGACGTACAAGATCAATTTATTTTGTAAAATTATTTCAACCGAACATTGTTTGAGACTATAACCTTCCACAAATGCAAAACATCACATATCCGCCACTTATTTTAACTTCTTTTTTCAAATTCTATGAAATGTTGGTCTAACAAAAATGTCTACTCATCATTTAAAATTTCCTGCATTCATTATTTATAACTTTATGTTTTTTTGGGCTTTCTCTGAATTTAAAATATGGTAACATGACATCTGTTGAAATGTCATATTATTTTCTCTTTTACGAGAAATGATTATTTTGTAGGGAAGGTTTCACGTCTCTAAGGGGTTTCTATTATTGTGCGTCACTTAACAAAAATCGCTGCTTTAAATTCCAGTACATAGAGAATGTCGATTTCAGACCCCATGGACCCACTCTCAAAAAAAGGCCGACGTCCTCAACAGAAATTAATCAAGAATTACAACGAATACATCAGCTTGACAACAAGCTTTCTAACACTGCTGTATGGTATTTAGGAATTCCATCATCTACATGCCTTAAAATGAACTGGGAGGAATGTGTACAAAGAAAGTACAAAGGACAGAAAGGTAATTAAATAGTTCTGACTATAGACGCTTAGAAGTATAAGAAACTTACTCCACAAAACAACAATGAACATAAAGTAATATACACTATTATAATATTTAAAAAAAAAGCATTCCCATTACAGGCCTGGAGTGGCCCATAGGTTTCCAGGCATGTAAGTTTCCCAGATTCATGACAACAGCACAGGATGGTGGTAAGGTTGTCAGCCTTACGCACCGGCCGCCTTTATCCCCAGGAAATGCTCCTGGTACTCATTTCTGTTAGAGGCTGAGTCGACTCCAGGGCCATAGTGCGATCGGAAGGATTTTATATCAATGAAAAATTGCAATGACACCAGCTGGGATCGAACCAACGACCTTCCAGTTTGTAGCACAGCACCTTAACCACTGTGCTACCGCGGTCCACTATTATAATATTTAAACAGAAGTCATATTGCGGCTTATAAAATTTAAGAAAGACGGAAATTGTGAAAATTGTGTAAATAATATACCTCGCTATCTTCAATCTAAAACAAAACACAATGTTGTAAAAGCAGTGCATATAATGTTAGAATGTAAGCTTTAATCGAAGGCTGTTTTGTTATTATGTGCTGTTAAACAGGGTTAGACGACAGATGCGTTGTCGCCTGCAATAATTTAATAAACTTAGTTGATATATTTGTTGCTTATGTACTGCCCAATTGTTCATTCATGTTTATGTGCTTGAAGAATAGTTTCGATTTTCCGACTATACGAGTGATTTTAGCGAAAAATTTATGCAATTTGTCCCGTCATGTTTCCACACTTTTACTCTTCAACTCCATACATTTCCGTAGATTTCGTGGAAAAAAAAATTAAAATATAAGATCAGCTAATATTTATTCTTCAGGAATAAAATTTGTTCTGAGAAGGATGATTCGGAATTGCTAAAGGATACTGCAAACTATTCCTTAATAACATGGCTTATATAATTATTGTAATAATAGTCATCATTTTATATATTAGAAGCTCAGTACACATTTTGTTTACAGTTACAAAGACTTAATTATTAGCGATCTGTACTCCTCACCCAATACTGTTCGGGTGATAAAATCGAGAAAAATGAGACTGACGAGGCATGTAGCGCGTATGGAGGAAAGGAGAGGCGTGCACAGCGTTTTGGTTGGGAAACCTGAGGGAAAGGGACCACTTGGAAGACCCAGGCGTAGATAGAAGGACAATATTAAGATGGGTCTGCAGGAAGTGAGATGTGAGAATATGGACAGATTCGAGCTGGCTCAGGATAAGGACAGTTGGCGGGCATTCGTGAATGCAGTAATGAATTTTCGGGTTCCATAAAATGCGGAGAAATTCTTGACTAGTTTAAAACCTGTCAGTTTCTCAAGAAGGACACTGCTGCATAGGGTAAGTAAGTAAGTCTGAAAGACTACGTTACATTTCACATGCATAATTATTTAAGGTTTATTTCATGAGTTGTGTTTATCCCAGATAAGAAACTGCTTATAAGATCTATGCGTAGATGGAAGAATAATGTAAAAGTGGTTCTTAAATAAACAAGATCGGAGATCATGGACTTTTTTCACCTGGCTGAGTATATGGAAAAATAAGAGTCTCTGGTGAGCATGTTAATGAAATTTCGATCTCAATAAAGTGCGAGAAACTTCTTGGTCAGTTGAGTGACCATTAAATTCACAAAATCAATTCTACACCCAGGCGCTAACTAGTTTATTTATAAGATGTTTAGTCAATTATCCAGCCAGGATCTCAGAATATGCAGCTTCTAATTTTAGGATGATTGGTTAAATAGTGAATTGGAAAGGGTTTCGAAGGCATCGGATATTGATATAATTTCGACCCACATTCCTGTGAGAATTGGTCAAACCATAAAGAAACCTTCGACAAGAAAATCTGTGTAGCAACCAGGATTCAAAACTAGTACTTCCCAAATACACGTCTAGAGTTGCAGCTACACACACTTAAAATTTTATTTATTATTTATTGAATAATTTTAATTTTTATAATACATTTTGTTACTGTACGATTTGTATAATTTTTTTGAAAGGACCAACAAATTCACGTACATTTATAGAAGTAGTTCTGTTACACAGTTATCGCAGACATGTTTCGGCCACTCTTTTGGCCATATTCAGGGTGATGAGAACATGAATATAAATACGATTATAATATTATGTTTATTGGACCGTGCATCATTGTGATAGTTGCAGAATAAAAGATCAACTTGATGTCACTTGCTATTTTATTCCACTTCTTATGTGCTCAACATGTTTCGGACATTAATATATTCATCATCAGGAGCTTGAGACTATTCTGTTGAATTACCACATTGGTCGTATTGTTCTTGGTTCGATGTGTGTTGGAGTTTCGGTGTGGTTGGATTGGAGTGGTATCCGTGTTGCAGGCTTCAGCAAGCTCCATTTTCAAAAATTTTAAATTTCATTAATGCACGAACCTTGGATCATATTAAACTGTAGGTTGTTTGCGATATCATGATCTACTGAACTACAGAATTGCTGTCTTTAACACAGGCCTATTTAGAAAGCTTATGATTCGGCACTGAGAACCCGCAGTAGCACAGTGGTTAAGGTGCTGTGTTACAAATCGGAAGGTAGCTCGTTCGATCCCAGCTAGTGTCAGTAGATTTTTCATTGATATAAAATCCTTCCGATCGCACTATAGCCCTTGGGTCGACCCAGCCTCTAACAGAAATGAGTAGTAGAAGTATTTCCTGGGGGTAAAGGCGGCCGGTGCTTAAGGCTGACAACCTACCACCGTTTGTGTGCCATTGTCAGGTAATCTGGGAACCTCAACTTCCTGGAACCCTCTGGAACCCTTCGGGCCTCTAACGGGACTGATTTGCATTTTTTACGATTGCAATGGTAGTATCTACTTTAAGAGCAAATAATTTCCTTTTTAGGCGCTTTGGCAAAATTGCGTAAAGCGACTGTTAGCTTCGTGATGCCTGTCCGTCCGTACTTCCACATGGAACCACTCGAGTAGATTTGAGTATTTTTCGCAAATATGTGGAGAATTTTCAAATTTCCTTAAAATCTGATCAAAAAAGGGCACTTTACTAGAAGACCAACATACATTGTTCAAATCTCGCCCAATTCTCTTCAGAATAAGAAATGTGTTAGACTATACTGGCAGAGAAAATCGAAACACACATTTTATGTTCAATATCTCTTGCCGAGTAGCTTTTTTATGTTTTTTTGACCGTGCATCTTTGTATAATCTTTTTCAAATGAAGCCAAGTAGGTTCACACTAATTCTTAGTATATTTATTTCAAGTTCTTTATATGTTTCGGGCAACTATGTGCCCATCATCAGAAGAACTTACTGTATCTATGTGACTGCTATTTTTCACTGTATGGGTGGCTGTCTGGACTGCTGTTAGGAACTGAGAGTTTTATGATACGGCACTGACGAAAATCTCCTTTGTTCTTAATAATTGATCCTCAAAAAAAATGTTTGTAACAAAAGTTCTATTTTTTTACGTTTTGCTGACCGTGCATCTCAGTATATTTATCTCAGTAATTAACCAACTTGATGCATACAATTTTTGTTTTAGAATAAGTTTATTTCATGCTTCTACATATTTCGAGCACATGTGCTCATCATCAGGAGGTCAAAATTGCATTACACAGCCTCTGGTACCATCACATTTATAGGTTTGATTATACCAGAAGCTATGTAATGCAATTTTGACCTCCTGATGATGAGCAAATGTGCTCGAAACATGTAGAAGCATGAAATATACTTATTGTAAAACAAAAATTTTGTGCATCAAGTTGATTAATTAATGAGATAATAGTTATATGGTTGAAAATTCATAGTCCTGCCTTCAAGCGGGGGCCAAAGGAGGTTAACACATTCAATCTACTTCTTCTGACTTCTACTTGAGACAAAAACTGTAAAGTTTCTCTCTTAATTTCGTATTTACTCGTGATATAATGCTTTTGTTCCTTATTTACGCGTGCTAGTAAGATTTTGCTTCTTTTTTCGTAAGATTTTTATGATCCTTTTTTCTCCGGAACAAATTACCCAAAATCACAGACCATTTAGTAAAATCGTATAAAGGCAAAGATGCTGTAATTTTTGTTCCTTACATATTATCCTGTTTTGCTACCACTCATAAAACCGCCTTTGCTTAGCATTATGCCGGTGTACATGTGCAAAGCGAGCAGAGTGTAAAGTTACATCTAGTAATTTTCGAGACACGAAAATCGGTTCGACGTTTAGGAGGGGGATGTCATGACTGAGTTGAACAGTTCGCTGTCGGGGTAAGAGTGGCGTGAAATAAACTATCGATTCCAGTGACGGTCGCTAAACGAGACAAAATACGATCACATCAAGCAACCTGTCGGACACCACACCGATCGTGCGAGACAAGTTGTAACAGAACAAGAGCAGTTCGTCACACGCTGGCTCGTTCACCCATTAATGGAACGTATTCTGTGTATTTAGTAGAAAATATGATAAAGTTACCTGTGTGCTGTAACGAGTGACAACAACCATAGCAACAAATGCACAAAAGTGTATTCAATTTACATTATATACACAAATTCCTACATGTTTCGGCCAAACATATTGTCATATTCAGGAATATAAAATTCAGAGGCTTGATAGAAAAATGTTTGCCAAAACATGTAGGAGCTCAATGATATTCTTTCGATTTTCCACTGAATACAACACTATACCTGACTGTAAGTAGCTCAGTCGGTATAGCGACTGACTACGGGCTGGACGGTCCGGAGATCGAAACCCGGTGGAGACGAGATTTTCCGCAACTGTCCAGACCTGCCCTGGGGCCCACCCAGCCTCCTGTACAATGGGTACCGTGTAATTCTCGGGGGTAAACTGCGGCCGGTGCGTGCTGCTGACCACTCACCCCATTCTAGAGCCGCGGTCATGGAAGAGTAGAGCTATAGCTCTACCCACCCACTGGGCAACACCGGGCCTGTAACGGGATCACTTTACCTTTACCTTCTTTTATACGATTGTGTATTCATATACTCATCACATTCACTTCGACATGTTTCGGCCGGTGATTGCAGCAATCGTCGAGTAGTGTACCTTAGTTCTGTCCCTCATAAAATTGTAGTGAATGTGATCAGTTTTTGTGTCGTATTAGTCGGAGAAAGAATAAACTAATTGACTAAACAAATAAAACGGGATATACCCCGAAAAAAGTGGGGGTCATTGTGTACATAAAATAATTTTAAAATACGTATATGCAGTTTTTGTTACCATTCTTGTATATATTTGAATAATGCACGGTTCACGGATCGTTCAGAGTGATAACCTATATGTGTGGGAGTGTCTTTTCTTGGAATATATTCAAATGTTTATCAAATTTTGATCGTACGTAGAACGGAGTGAGACCGGATAGCATGTGGAAAGATGAAAGCATTATTTACCTTCAATCATTCTCGTCGATGTTTTCTTAGAAGGGCTGAAAATTTTAAGAAATGTCATAGACAAGCCACCTGATATCAAGCCCTAATCATAAACGTATACCTTCCTCTTCCAGGTTCAAGTAAGGTATCCTTACGTACCTGGTCGATTAATCCTCTGATCCCCTAAAATGAAAGTAAAATTAATGTAGAATTACTTACAAATTCTTACTAAATATTTTTCAATTATTCGCTTCTCTAATGAGCCTACTAAAATGTAAAGTGATCCCGTTAAAAAAAAAAACACAAAACAGTAAATGATTTTGTAGCGTTCGTGAGGGGATACGTACTGTAATTTTCCAATGGAACTGGCAGTTTTTGAGGAAGATCGTTAATTCTGTTTTAAGTACAAGTAAAGGTAAAGTGATCCCGTTACAGGACCGGTGTGGCCCAGAGGGTGGGTAGAGGTATAGCTCTACTCTTCCATGACCGCCGGCACTAGAAGGGGTGAGTGGTCAGCAGCAAGCCCCGGCCGCACTTTATCCCCGGGAAAGACCCGGTACCCATTTTACAGGAGGCTGGGTGGGCCCCAGGGCCGGTCTGGACGGTCGGAATATCTCGTCCCCACCGGGAATCGATCCCGGACTGTCCAGCCCGTAGTCAGTCGTTATACCGACCGAGCTACCCGGCCCACAATGAGCCTACTGAATTTCCCAGATATCTATGCGTGATTTCAGGCTTCAACTGCGCAGTAATTGAGAACAGCTCTCTTATGGGTTATTAAACACTGAGTAGTTGTAATTACTACTACTCGTTGCATAATATCCCAGAAGAGTGCACTCCTCCCGTATATATCCAGTTGAATAGCAGCTCACGGTAACCAATTTTCAAAAACCTATCTGTATTTTTACTTACATAACGTACCGCCAGATGCCGATATAATCTCCTTACGTGGCAGGTAGTTCTATAGTTTATGCGATAATTATAAAATTTTATTAAACAGGCGCTCTATCTGATCTGACGAGCTTTAATATCCAGCATTTACAAGGCAAGATAATGGTCTCCAGTTCTTTGTTTTCATCCCTGTGGGATTTTTCCAGCACGTTTGTATAATAAAATGAGAAAAAAAAATACTGCAACTCAGCGATTCGCTCGGACAGCGTTTGGCGCCAGCTGAGTATAATGGACAGCTGAATGAGAACAGTGGAGTGTAAATTAGGCCCTATGTCTACCATGAACATCAGTCATCACACTGCCCTACATGTGCCATGTATATCCCACCCACCAACCCACCCACGTCCCTCTGCATACTCCGGTTGAACAGCAGTACATTAACACGCAGCGCCACATATGGCTCAGCGAAGACAATCCCTGCACACGCATGACGCTTCAACCTCCCACATCACGCAGCGTAAACACCGTGTTAGGTCAAAAACGAGATAAGGTGCATTATAAACTGGGGTCAGGGGGCTCGATATGGCGTTTTTGGTCCTTACGCCATGTCAAATACTGTAATTTATTCACAATAAACCCTTGTAAGACTAAGTTCATATAATTTTGACAAAGTTGCTTTATCACTGTAGGCGCCGGGGGGCCCCCAACCCGGGGGGTTCATGAGAAAACCACAGACAGAAAGAGAAAAGCGCGGCGTGTAAGACATAGTCAAAGAGTGATCAGTAAGTCACAGGAGGACAGAGAGCTACTTCTTTTCGGTGGGATGAAGAGCACCTCTTATTTAAAGCTCTTCGGTTTTGCAAGCACGTCCTTGAATACGAGTGGCTTGAGAGCTTATAGTGGTGTAAACAGTGGCTTAAATCGAGGCCCGCGTTATTTTATTTACTGGTTAATGCCAAAGCGCAATTTTCTAATAATAATTTGGTCGCCTAAATTCGGGGTTTTTCGTTTTTATTAGTTGAAGTTTGGAGGGTTATACGAGAAAACATGGAGTAGGAACCAGGCAATTGGTAATCATAAGAGACCTTGCTTGAAAACAGAACAAACCGAAGAAAACCTGAGGCGAGTCTGTGGTCACGCGATACTCGGGAGCCGACTCCAAATCTGCTGACGCGCAAAGAAAGAAGAGACACACATATTCACCTAACATCCGTACGTTTTCTGTAATTATTACTGAAACTGAATGTAAAGCACAACACATCAATGAATTTAATTACGTAAAAAAACAAAATGACATTTATCTCAGTAATTAATCAAATTGATGCACAAAATTTTTGTTTTACAATAAGTTTATTTCATGCCTCTGCATGTTTCGAGCACATGTGCTGCAGTCCTCTCTCAACCTGTGCACGAGACGGCCACCAATAGGTGTGATGATATCAGAGGCTGTGTAATGCAATTTTG
>Ga0123357_10008941_pt1 | contig 12588 bp, 9 predicted proteins | sample TergutEmb28metaG_FD_89873 | JGI IMG/M metagenome (GOLD analysis project Ga0123357, IMG submission 89873) | Embiratermes neotenicus P4 segment gut microbial communities from Petit-Saut dam, French Guiana - Emb289 P4 | ecosystem: Host-associated > Arthropoda: Insects > Digestive system > Gut ... | reverse complement strand
GGGGGGAGCAGATGGTGTCCAATAGAAAGTGGCTATGTGGTTAAAAAGCGGGGTTCAAGGAAAACACATGAAACCACACTTTATCTCTACATCTTTGTGGTTGAGTGTTTGTTTATTTCATTGTTGTCTGACAATGTGAGGATGGCAGCTTGGCATTTATGCTCAAAGCTTACACTGTCTTCAGTGTTAGTAGAGTCACTGGCTATCGCTTGAAGAATGAGTCTGCAGGCTGGTGTACATACTTCCACAGGACCTTGTCATTATCTGACTTTTGTTTTGGGTGTTGTTTGTCCTGCATTGAACGGAAATGTATTGTCATTTTGCTGAAGGATTTATAAATGGTGTGTGTATATATATATATATATATATATATATCCCTTTTCTCTGAGCAGCCTAGCTATGAAGTCTGTTCCTTGAATGTACAGGGTATATAACATGGTTTTGCTCCTTGATGTCTTGGTCAAATGTTGCCCATACAATTCAATGCGATATTCAATATACAGAGACCTACACTCAGGTGGCTTCACAAAATCCAGTTCCCACATCACCCCTGCTCTAAAAGCCAATGGCTTTGCCACCAATGACGTCATCAGAGAATCCATGATGGCTGATACAAATATAAAAAACATACTCATGTGCAGGGAGCAAAACACTGTTGCCAGGCCACTCTGGAAAAAATGTTTCACACCAACCACAAACCCTTCAACAGTACAATGGTCATCTCATGAGTCAAGGACAAAATGCTTCAGATGCAAAAAGCTGCAATTTGGTAGTATTACATATACATCAGGAACTTCTCCACAAGAATCTTGGACTGTGGCACACACCAGATTACAAAACCAATGACAAGTGGTAGCCAGACATTCCAGGACTAACTACAGCATCATTTTGGGACAGGCAATGTACATGTAACATAAAGTGGAGGCACACGTGTGTAAGTGGAAAAGCAATAATAATTAAATATTATAACTGTGTGTGTGTGTGTTTGTGTGCACATGTGGATTCTTGCCTTAGTAATCTGGCATGAAAATTGCATCTTTTCTGCACTGCATTATATTGCTATCTGTAGCCTGCCTAGCTCTACCACATTTTTTTTTCAATTATCTCATACAAAGGATGATTTTGGAAAAAACTAATCAAAAAATGTGTGTTTTGATTTTCCCAACTATTTTTTTTTTCCTGAAACATCTCATTCTGTAAAGAATTCAATGAGATATTATCATAAATGTACATGGGTCTTCATGTAAAGGACCCGTTATATGCCATATCTTAATCCAACTTGAATTTTTCAGACAAATTTTGAAACCTCAAATATCAATTTCATGAAAATCCATCCAGTAGGAGCTGAGCTGTTCCATGAAGACAGTCGAGACGAAGCTCACAGTAACTTTCTGGAATTTTGCAAATGCCCCTAATCAAATTCAAGTCCTAAGTAAAATCTGCAATTACTGTTATTACATGATGAGGCAAGCAGTTAAATAATGAAATATCCCCACAGTTTCAAAAGCGGAGATGGGTAGAGACTGAGTAGTTTGGTCTTGCTTCTTTTTTTACACTCTGAACCAGTGGAGATTTGCCATACTCCACCTCCTTCCTTACTCCCACTGTGGAACGTATTTATCAGCCCATTTCTCCCTTCTGCCTGCTGTTCACCTGACAGTGATGAATGCAGTGTCCACCAGGCCCTTGCAACAGCTGTAACATGCTATACAGCAAATCCCCAAAAGCTGAAGTTATATTTCTATTTGTTTTGATAAATTTATACATCAAGAAAATGTAATACTGGCAACTGAATTCATATCATTATTATTTAATATTTTATTTTCTTGGCAACAAATATATTCTAGTAAAACATATTGCATTAATATCAGTTTTGTCAGCTTTCATGCCAAAGTACATCTACTACAGTTTTCTGTAGTCAGGCCAAACCACATTCTTTTATTGTGGGTACATGACCACTTGTCTTTGTCATGTATCAACTACAACTGTGCCCCAAACTGTGACACAAATTATTCAATTTCTCTGCAGCCCAGTACAGCTGAAATTCCAGACTGTGGTCTATCATGTTGCAGCTGAACAGACCGTTCTTATACCAGTGTGAAAACAACACACATGTAATGAGGATATTATACGCATATCTCCCTCTTAATTTATTAGATATTGCAGCAAATTAACAATTTCAAACAAGCTATGGTTCATGAAAATAAAGCATATCTGTTTTGTAAACTGAAATCTGAAACACAAGTTAAATCTTGCAAACTGATAGCTCAATTCTGATGTCTTAAGAAGCATTACATACAAACAGCCTAAAAGGTGGGTAGAAAACAATAAGGTACAATATAAATGATCCAATGATTGGTAGGGTTTCTCAGACAATGACAAACACACAGCAATCCTAAGCTGATTAACTTTTTCATCAACTCAATGTCAGTGAGAGGTGGGGTAGCTAAGATGGAACAGTGATTGGGCTACGGGCTGCACACCCAAGGAACTGTGGTTCAATTCCATGTAGCTGTCAGCAGCAAGAGATTTATCTCTTCTCCATTGTCTAGACCAGCTCTGGAACCCACCCAGCCTCCTATTCAATGTGCACTGGGCACAATCTACCCACAGGTAAAACCTTCATGGTGTGTGTACGGACAACATGACTTTAGTTCTTTAATTTGATTAACATCTAATGGATCTCTTCTATGAATAGCTGGCAACTCCATGAATCTGTATCTTATTGAAGTCTGCTTTAGTATGAAGCTCATCGTGGATGTAGTGTTTTATTACATAAACACCACACTGACAAAAATCACAAGTAGGTACTAACCAAGCATATGCTAGTCTCACCATCACTGCATAATAGGTTTAAGCAGGTAAATGTTTGTTACTTTGGCACTCACTTCCTTGGAAGCCAAATTAAGCCATCAAGACGATGCTGAAATGCGTGCTTTATTTGGGTATTACTATTGTGTCCACCACTCATTCATTCCATTGCCAAGTGCAAAATGCGATGATTCCTTGCCATTCTCAGGAACTTCTTCCATTCCTCTCTCTTATATACCCTTTCCTTCCAACCTTTTCCACCAACTAGTCTTCCATTCTCTTCTGCTTCATCTAGCCATCTGTTTCTTGGTCTACCTCCCTGCCTTGTTTCCAAATTCATATATAATAATTTTTTGGGAATTCTATTTTCTTCCATTCTCTGCACATGCCCAAACCAATGTAATCTATTTAACGTTTTTGTCTCTGTTATAGTGGGTTTTTTATGTTTTGTATGGGTTATTTCCACCACTGCTCGAAAAAAATTACACCACACATAAACACTGCTGACTGTCAAGCTGTCTTCAGACCATGCGAAGTGACATGTTAAGTGTCTTACATGCTCAGTGTGCACTAAGTGGGTGGGAGAAGAAAAGTCAAATGAAATTCTAATCAACAGAGCAGCAATTTCTTTGCTGGGATAAAGTAACTTTAGACAATTATCATCATCAGTTATCACCTTTATACAGGGTATTTACAATTACATACCTCAAGCAGACCATGTTTCTACGGTATACAATTTTGCGGCTATTCTGTGGTTACAATATATAGTACACATAATGATATTTCCCATGTTAGACACTTTGCACTTTTAAATGAGTATTGTCTGATGTATATGTGAAGTGCCCAATATAGCAATTTTCTGTAGTTCTGTAATGTCATGCCTTCCAGACAGGCTGTCTAGGTATTTTCTGAATCATCTTAGATGGTTCCAGCTGCGTCTACTGTACCACTTTTTTTTTTTTTTATGTTTTGCTGACCGTGCATTTCAGTATATTTATCTTCGTAATTAACCAACTTGATGCACAAAATTTTTGTTTTACAATAAGTTTATTTCGTAGCCTCTACGTGTTTCAAGCACATGTGCTCATCATCAGGAGGTCAAAACTGCATTACACAGCCTCTGGTATCATCACACCTATTGGTGGCCGTCTCGTGCACAAAAATTTTGTGCATCAAGTTGGTTAATTACTAAGATAAATGTACCACTTGTGTTTTTATGATCCACATATGCTATGTTTCTATTGTCAACACGTTAATTCACTATTTGCCACAGCTTCTTCTGGAATTAAAATGTACTTTGTTACACTGATGGGCAGCATTTTGCTTACGTCTTTAAAATTTCTAGTCATTTAAAATGACTTGTACCTTTCCTTTTTGCAGATATTATAAGTTTTACATATTCTCTGATTACCTGGAATACTATACAACTTCTTAATCACTAATGCACTTCATGTATTCACTGTCATTTACTTCTGGTTGCATGATGTTGGTTCCCATTGATGTCTTGACAATATCGCCTGTTCTTGGTGACAACATTCTTCATTGTCCAGATATAATTTTATAAAGTTTTCTTCGTTATTGGGTCCTATGATTTTTTCACACTTTCAATTTGTTGGCCTGTTCTTACAGCTTGTGTGTTACCGTTTTCCTGTGGGTATGCTCGATCTCCAGGTGGTTATAATGCTCCTTGCTGTAACTGTGCATTCTGTATACTGGGATTCCAACAACTCCCCCATTTAATCGGTGTACACATGCACGCATGCTTAACCCCCCCCCACACACACACACACTTGCAGAGCCTGTATGCGGACACGTTCATGGCCCGTTCCTATTATATGTTTAGTATTAGTGAATGTGACTATTACACTTTTGACATCACTTGCATGTTCATTGGTGTTTTCTATTGATTCTAAGGTCTTGTATTATGAGTATAGTGTTCCTCGCGTTTGTTGGCATTTGTATATTGAACACATTTTTTTGTTCTTACTAGCTCATTATTGATTGGTCTTGCATTGCTGGTCTGTAATAATCCTTTTGTTGTGCTTCAGGTATGGATGGTATTTGTTTTATTCCAATCAGTATGTATTTGAAGGTTGGTTTCTTATCCTTCATCAGGTGATTTCATGTATTCTGTATTATGATGCTGGCCTCTGTAGTTTTATGGTATGTCTGTAATATAAAGTTCAGGTCACCTCTGAATTTGTCGCAGTCTAGAAAATGTAGGTTTCTGCTGTTTTCTGCTACCATTTTGTATTCCTGTGTGCTGTTGTGATTGTTCAAATTCTGTTCTGTGATTGTCTTTTTTAATCACTGTCAATTCTAATGTCATCAACATATATTCTCACATACAACACTTCTGCAGTCAGTCCTCATTCAACATTGCCCAGGGTGTTGTTCTTTAACAATGATAAATATTAGTGACCCAATATCTGGACTATGAATGTTTCACCGGCAGCTCGCAGCATCATCATGGCCAGACTCTCAGGTATTTTAATTAATCATGGGAAACAATGCTACAGTTTTGTGTCAAGTCACTGTATGCTGTCATTTTGAGGAACAATACCCCAGTGTTAATTAAATGAGGACTTTCTATATTGTTTGTCATTGACGGGTAATATCTTCCTGAAGTTTTGCAAGAAAGTTTTGTTGACACTATCAAGATGGGTAATGCCATACCCAGGGCCCTCTACTCATGAACAACATTCAGTGTTAACTTCCAAGTAATTTTGTTGTACTGTGACTGTAGCTAGTCCTTTGGAGTCTAACCTACAATTGATGTGCAGTGTCCTATTTAAAAACACCAAAGGTTGGCCAAAGCTGATGCCAAGAACATGCCAAGTATGAAACATTTCTACATAGCCCTAAGGAATATGGACACTCCTGAACCTGGTGTGATATGTCCACTCAAATGAGATGGAAGCTTTTATAGCCAGTTATGAATTAATTCTGGCACCAAAGGGTTGGTGTTGGAATTTCCTCAGTTTTTTTGGTATTTACTTCTTGGATATAATATGTACCACTTTACATACTGGTATATTTGTACCTAATTTTCAATGTGTAGTGCTCAGCTTCTATATGTATGATGTTCTTACACATTTGTCAGTACCAGTGCATTTGTTCTGAATACATGATGCTGCAGGTGCATTTTAGATGCATAAATGTGTTCTGTATCTCAGTTAAGGTTTTTGCTAGTTTGTTGGCTAGGGCCTGGTAGTAGTCTATCACTGAACTTAAATATACTCCCTCACGTTGCAACATTATATGTTCTGTAATGTTTGGTGCTATGGGATTCATCTATGCATATTTATGCCTGGATGGGGCATCTATCATCCTAGACTAACTTCTCCTCTTTTGCCTTCTTGTAATACTTAGTTTTAAATCTGAACTGCAAAAGACGCCTGATGCTGACAAACAACAACCATGTCAGGAGCAAGAAAACAAACTGAAGCCATTTTTAAATGTTAGTAACAGTTATGAGCTAAGTACGGTATGTTGTATTCATCAGTATAATACTTTAAATGAGTTGCAGAAGAAACCAAAGAAATGAAAAACAACAAAGTTAACTAGGCTCATTTGATAATGTAAATAAATACTGCCAAACACATGATGGGTGGAATAATACGGGCAGCACTGGAGGATGACAATGAAGCAGCTAAATGTATGTAGTTAAAAGGTGCAGATAGGCTGGTGGTTTCTCCAGTAATCTTGTTAGCTACTATCAAAACCAAATAGTGTGTAGCATTCACAATGAAATTTGTGAAAAGCTACCATATCATCCTCATCACGCCTATCTCTGTCTGTCTGTCTGTCTGTAACAACACTATTCCCACTGGATGGATTTTGTAAAATTTAATATTGGGAATTTCTCCTAAAATTTAGTGACACCTCCCAGTTTTGGTTAAAATTGGAGAAAAGCAATAGACACTTTACACACAGACCTACAGATATGTTTGTGACATTACACCATCTAAAAGGTAAGTATAATAAATATGGTACAGCCTAAGATACCATAACATGCTGGGTAACTGCATTCAGGCTGCACTGAAGGACAGTTTTTTCTCTCCCTACACTTTCTATGCAACACTCTGTTAAAGCATGAAGCTGTAACGTCACTCTACAGTTTGTAGATGCAGTCCTACTATAAATTGTCCCAACACTAGCAACATTACAATCAAATATGAGATTGCAAAATGCTGAAATGTACTGCTGTTACCATGGTATGGGAAAAATGTATAGACTGCTGCATATAAATCTTTCTTGAAATTGTTCGTGAACATAAAATCTAGGGAGAATAACAGCAGTAACTCGCCAGCAATACTGTACTTTTCAGACATTTCCTAACTAATTATAAAATATTGCCACACAAACTGGCACTCTCGTATGATCAAGTGCACAAATGGTGCACAGATCCAGCAGAAATTTCAGAGATCACCACCACTTTTGAAATGCTATGTGGCCACCACCTCCAGCAAAGGAAACCATCTGCCTCGTACCAGTGTCATTTTATTCCAGCCCATGCCGAAGAATACTATTATTTTGTACCATCTACAAATTAATCCAACAAACAGTAGCCCCAGAAATTCCCTGGTACAGTATTTAAAATTCCATTGAACATTACTCTTTATTCATCCAAAGGAAGTGAACACTGCACTGATGGACCATATCCAAGAATTCTTCATTCTTCCATACTTTTTACGAAAAACTCTCTCTTGCAGGCTTTTTAGAAGCAGCGTGTGTTGGGAATTTTGACAACTATACCGATGACAACCATCAACCATGAAAGGTTAATTTTATGCCAAACACAGTAAAGTCCTTCCTTGGAAGTAAATTGAGTGACAGTCGCCAACATTCATTAGCCATCTGTGAAATGATGCATGAAAAGTAAGGGAATATGTAGGAATGTGAATAAAATGTTAGGTAGTGATTAGTGTTGCCAATGCATGTAATGTTATAAAGCTATAATGGAGAAGTGAATTACTAACAACCTTTTAAATACCTGTGTTACAAATGAGAATGCGTGTAGGAAATACCCCTAGAAATTAATTTTATACATTTAAGCAAAAAGGAAATTTACTGCATTTCTAAGACATGTAGCATTATCTCTGTCGTATATTCCACAAAAAGCCATTTCTTTGATAATACCTTTTTCTGTTCAAATAATATAGTTTCATACATCATGAGCTAAAAATTTAAATACCCAGCCCTGTTGGCTAAACGTTAAGATGAAGGTGCATTATAACTAGATGAAAATAAGACTGAGGGAGTTATGTTAACTACATTTCCATCTATTTTGATGCAGTACTTTGCTTCGTATCTTTCATTTAAGAGCAATAATAATATTCACAAATATGGTGTCATACAAATTTTGTAAAAATGATGTGGTAATATTTATAAGTTGTTAAGGTATTACACATGCTTAGAAACAGTTTCACTGATTCCAGAATGCCTTGTACCTGCATCTGATAATGTTAAACAGTAGTACTAAAATTATGTGACCTTACCATGTTCATTGTACAGGTGCTAAAATAATGCACAAGCTGCCACTGATTGTAGGGGGCATAATTTCACGATAATCAGGGATAAGTAATGAAAAATCAGAAATTTAATAACAGCTGTTGCCTAATAAAAGGAGTACTATTTCAAGTATACTCATGCAATTGAATGGTGTCTATTAACACAATAATGCATAACCTAGTGGAAGGTATGTTCTTTTCGTAACAGACAGTATGATTCAGATGCAAGGACTGGCATCTGAACCTGTACTGCACACAATGGACATCAGGTCATGCAACAAAAGAAATAATATTATTTGTTGCAATTACTACATTGCTACAAATTTTATTTAAATTGCTGCAAGACTCTTCATAAATTTCAATATAAAACAAGAGTAATCCTACTTTATCTTTCAGTTTATTTTCCTTAATAAACTAAATACACATATGACACAGAACCCTTGAAACAAAAAGCAGTGGTCTAAGCAAACCAATATGATATGTTCTCGAGTCCAGATTTATCATAAATGTTCAACACAAAATGTTCACTGTATCGCCACTGATCACCAGTCTGGCCACTTTACAAAACGCAAAACGTTAAAATAATAATAAAAAATCCTAAAACACATCACAAAAAGTTTGGAATCAATACCACTTTAACAAAAGAACAAACACTGTCTGGCAAAGGTTCCTATTAAAGTCACACTATTGACATCTAATCTGTCTTCCTGCGGCTTAATCTATGTAACTTGGAATAATAAAAACTTATAGAAGGAAAATGTAACAGTAATAATTATAATAATGAACTACTGTTGAGACATTAAGATGATAGTAGTGATTGTATCTAGAGTAAGACGTGTGAAATGCTCCTCCTTTCTTTGCCATAAGGCTACAGAGGAACAACACAATGTCAAAACTTAAGGCTAATTCAACCGCACTTTCAAAAATGATCAAAAAAGTAAAATCTCATCAATTCAGAACATCATCTGTTTGGCTGCCACAACACAATGCCATTACTGCAAGCATCTCCACAATCTGACATGAAAGTTTTCAATAGTGAATGTACTCAACGAGTACATTTATCAAAGACTAATAGATGACAAAAATACAATCAATATTGAAGAGATTTTACCATGTTCTACCCCACTAACTTGTGAGTTACCATTAACATAAACATTATTTTGTCCTGTAATTCACGTAACCTGTTGGCCAGCACCCCAGTGCTACAGAGCAGGGTTGGCAGGTGTCTGGGTGAGCAGGATAATGAATGCCTTTTAGTAAGGAGCAAACTTGCTCCTCTCAGATTTCATTTTGGCGCTATCCTGCGATCCCATGCCTCCACCCGGGCTCCGCAACCTGGGTGTATAGGTCTTATGTGAACGGTGAACGCCTGTGGTCTGGACAGGGGCTGAGGCGCCTGTGCCCCCCAGAAGCTCCGTGAGTCCCCCCAGGGCACTGAGACTTGACAGTGCGTTGAGGGCGCCAGGTTTGGAGAGCAGCTGGGCGAGGGGAATAGCACTGGCCAGAGGGGAGGCGGCCGCGGAAGAGGGACCACTCGAACTTGAGCCAGGGGTTGAAGTGCCCGGACCTCCGGGGGTTGCGGGATTTTGGGCCTCAAGGTTAGCTTTCTGCAGTTCGACACTGGGGGAAAAGAGACAACGGACATAATGGCAAGGATTAAAAACCAGGTTGTGAATTTAATTAATTAAAAAAATATGTAATACTGTGACACACCATGGGTGTATTTGTTAACCAGGAATCAGGAACAAGTTGTTTGGGCATGGCAAGGTTGTGTAGGAAGGTGATGCCTTTCCACCTCTTGTCCCTAGACCCCAGAGCAAACAAATGCAGCCAATGTGCACCAAATGGAATAATCTAGCACACTCTGCACTTCCACAGTGTGAGGAAAGTGCACAGAACTCCTGAACATCACCTAAGAATGCCACAAAAATCTTACAACTATCAATGTGTTTCACATGCCAAATTTGCATGCATGTATGACCAAAACAAGTGATGGGCATTCTTAAAAGTTACGCTCTGGTGTGTTTACATGACTGTAAAATAAAAACTATAATAAAAGAGAATGATAACTTACTACAGCAGTGATGATGCACCCTCAATAGAGTTACAAAATCTGGCTTAAAACATTCATCTTAATGAGGTCTTGCTATGTTATAGTAAATTTTGTTAAGTGCAGCATTCTACAGTTACTGGCTCACAGTGACATAAGACCCCTTGCTCGCGGCTTCATCAGTGGTTACTCAGTTCTAACCACTCTGCTAAACATCACTGCCCATATGCAGCAATGAGAATAGTTTTATAACCTGGGGCTTTTAACTTCAATCATACACTTCCTGCAAGATCTGTAGCCTATACAAAATGACCACTTTAAGCCAAACTAGGATGCCATAAGTATGAAACAAAAATTCCTATGAAAATGTAGGAGCAGAAACAGGACATCCACACACTGAAAAATGAAGAAAATCAAAACCTACATTTGCAGTCCTTGAGTAGTGACAAACGTGGAGGACAATTTGGTTGAATAAAGTAAATTTTTGACATTCAAAAGAGTTTTAATGTTGTTAATAAGCAAGGTATAAATTTAAACAAAACTTTTAAGCAATGTATCCTGAACGATATGGAAAGTACTAGCACAGTCCCACCAAATACTAGCTTTATGTGCAGGCCTAACAAATGGTTACATTAGATGGGTATGGATCTTGGAAGATTCTGTGGCAGAAGGTGGAGGGACAATATCTTGCACATATGGCACTATCAATATTCATAACTCAGAGCAAAGAAGAAACTATTATTCAAATTTCAAACTACCAAAGTTTAATCCAACAGTCTGATATGAGAGAATACTTCAATATGAGCTTCAGTTTCTCTCACCCTTTTCTACACCCATGGGGCAAACATAACCCAAAGTTAGAATAGGCAACACGGCAATATCATATGGCCATGTTACAGATGGGATGTTCAAGCTTGTAGCTACACACTGTAACATTCAAAAGTTATATACTTGTAATGCTTGAACATATCCTTAATTCTTAACTTCATGGTTATTTCAAAACAAAACAAACAACACAAAGAGGAATTATTCCAGTTGGAGTTATGATGAGGGCAGACAGGAGCACTGCAGAAAAATGTCCTTGTCTGGAGAGGGTGCAGTGGGGCATAAGAATGACTGCAGAGAACAGGAAGTTAGTGCTATGTAACAAAGAATAGGAGACCTGGAAAGAATGAGAGGTCACGTATCTTCTTTGTGCTGACTGATGCTGACGTCTTCACTCTCATCTTCAGATGATCCCACTGCAATCCCTACCTCCTCCATCAAACCACAAACTTGCAGTTAATGAGCACAAAGGAACACAGAACCCATGTCCTGAGTTTAGCTCAGCAAGCAGTAAATGATACTGCTGGTTACACTCAATATTCCAAATCATGCCATGTGTTAAAGAAAACTCTCCAGTTTTAACAGTTGTTATGAAATGAAGGACCATTTCAGAAGCTGGAAGTAGACTGGAACCAACAATTTACATGCAGTGAAGTAGTCACATATTTCCAAAATAAGAATACACATTTGTTTCATTTCATGGAAGAAAGGGTATGTAATAAGAGTGTACCAATGGTGTCACCAGTTGAACAATCAATAAAGGACATGGACATGGGTCTGCATTCCTCCCGCTCAATCCTCTATGCTACCAGGCTACAAGAGAATGAAGTGTTCCTACCTCATGTTGATCAGATACTGTGCAAGCGCCACTGCATCAGGATTGCCTGTGATTGTAATGGTTCTGTCTGTGCTACCACCTTCACGTTCTTCACAGTTTGAGATGCGAATCATAGCCCCACTAATTTGCCTGGACCGAAAAGAGAAGCATTGTCACTTATTCTTGGTTTATCTGATGCTTTCAAAAATTATTATTGCAACGCACAGCGTGATTAATGATCTGAGATGTGAATTGTAGCCCCACTAATTTGCCAAGACAAAAAAGGATATCATTATTTATTTATTATTGGTTTATCTGATGCTTTCAACTGTTATAAATATAGCACTGTATAACATGATTCACATAACTCTCCTGCTGACACAAAACAGAAACACTTTGAATAACAAAGAGCCTGTAAGAGAAAAGGCACACACCAACTACAGGGGTGCAGATGGGCAGAAGGGGGGGGGGGGGGCCCCCCCCCCCTTGAAGGAATAATAATTAAAAAAAATTTGAAAGAAGAAATTTAAAAGGGGAAAAAAAAAGAATTAAAAAACCTGGGGGGGGAGGCC
>Ga0123357_10008939_pt1 | contig 12589 bp, 9 predicted proteins | sample TergutEmb28metaG_FD_89873 | JGI IMG/M metagenome (GOLD analysis project Ga0123357, IMG submission 89873) | Embiratermes neotenicus P4 segment gut microbial communities from Petit-Saut dam, French Guiana - Emb289 P4 | ecosystem: Host-associated > Arthropoda: Insects > Digestive system > Gut ... | reverse complement strand
TGTATTGTAGTTCCTGTAGCGCGTGCAATATTATTTAAATTTCCTGATGCACTTTCTTTATTAACCGCGTCAGCGGCGAATTCAAAAGCGGCCTTAGACGCTGCTGCTCTCAGCGCATCACTCTGTACGCGGTCTTTTATCGTTTCCAGAGGAATAATATTCCCATCTTTATCCTGGTATTTGTCCATATTCTTCTGATAATAAGTTTGGACATCGACTGCTGTAACATTCACTTTGCGGGTAAATGCCGAAGGGTCTATTAAAATATACTGAATGTTTATTTTCTCAGGGGTCTTAAACGCATCTTGATGTTCCTGAAGATAATTTTCCAGATCCTTCTCCCCGAATTTTACTTCTGGTACAAGAGATTCAGGGGTTATTATAATATATGAGAGGTTGAGCTTATCATTAAGTTTATGAAAATACGCTCTTGCATCTTCATCAGAAACCGTGACTTTGTTCTGGATTATCTGGGTAGCTTTCTGTATCAACAATTGTTCTCTCTGATTTGCTTCAAAAGCTTTAGGGGTAATTCCGGACATTCTAAGAGCCTGCCTATACTGTTGAAAATCAAAGACGCCATTTCTTTGAAAAGCCGGAATGGAAGCAATTGAAGCGGAAACTTCGTCATTGTTGACGCTGATATCCATCTTTTTTGCGGCTTTTCTTACAAGAAGGCGGTTAATAAGGCTATCTAAAACTATCTTTTTAACTCCGAGTTTCTGCTCAAATTCGGGAGTCATGGCGTTGCCATAGATCTGTTGCAGATTGTTTCGCATATTGTCGTATGCTTGTTGGAACTCTTCAAGAGTGATTTTTGTGCCGTCAACTCGAGCCGCGAAATTGACTGAACCTCCCTGTCCTTGGCCGCTGCCCTTTCCCCATACAAGAAAAATAGTTCCTATAAAGGATAGCACTATTATTCCAAATATGACTTTAATCAGTATTGACTGCTTGTATTTACGCATTATCCCTAACATGCTGTGTATTACCCCTTTTAGTTGAGACGTTTAGACTGGAATGTTCAGGCTTGTTATTTGGAAGTTATGAATCCTAAAATATTTCTTTTTGAAAATCAACAGTATGTTTCTTAATATAATTAACAAAAGTTCTGTAAAAGTAAGTTTGACCCTTAATTTAGTATGTGATATTTTATACAATTCAAACGTATTTATTTGATTTTGAATGGAAAATTAATGAAGAGTATAGCAATTACAACATGTTGCTTAGGTTTAGCATTCGTTGCCGGAAATGCTTTTTCTGATGAAACTCCGAAAAGTGATAATACAGTTAAACCTGAGGCGAAATATTCTCTGAATAACAATGCCGCGCGGATTATGTATTTGGTGTCGCAAGCGCGCCTTCATGCCATTAATGATGACATTGAAGGGGCCATTCTGCTTTTACAGACGGCAATTGATGCCGACCCTAAAGCTGCTTCTCTTCATGCATCAATCGCGGAGCTGTATTTAAGAGCCGGAAGAGTTAAGGAGGCTATTAATGCGTGTAATACTGCTATCTCTCTTGATCCTGATAATGGTAAAGCCCAGCTTCTTCTAGCAAATATCCTCAGCGGGCTAAGCAAATACAAGGAAGCAATTGAACATTACGTTAAAGCTAAGACTGTTTTTCCGGACAGAGAAGATATTTATCTGCGGCTTTCTTATGCTTATCTGCAAACCTTTGATTATGAAAAATCTGTGAGCACTCTCCGTGAGTTGTTGAAAAATAACCCTGACTCTTTTTTGGGGTATTACTATCTTGGAAAAGTTTATGATCAGATGCGGTTATCAAAAGAGGCTGTTACTTATTACAAGAAAACCATAGAATTAAGGCCGGATTTCGCACAGGTATATGTGGATATGGGGCTATCCATGGAGCAGTCTGGGGCGAGAAGTGATGCTATAGAAGTGTATAAAAAATTTATAAAGGATAACCCTAGTAATTTTTCTGTAATGCAACACCTTGCCAACCTCTTAATCCAGGAAAACCGTTTGCAAGAGGCTTTTGATATATTAGATTTACTTAAAATGAAGGGTATCGGTGGCGTGGAAGTAAAACGTAAACTTGGGCTCATTGCGTTGGAACTGGGTAATTATGACAGGGCAATCGCTGAATTTAACGATATTTTAGAACAGGAGCCAACTTCTGAGCAAGTTAGGTTCTATTTGGGATCAGCATATGAAGAAAAAGGCGACAACGTGAAAGCGTTGGCGGAGTTTAAAAAAATACCAAACGACGCTCCTATTTATTCAGAAACTGTGGTCCATATTGCCAATCTTTATTTTGATATGGGGGACGGGGCAACAGGGGTGGATTTATTAAAGGGTGCTATCACTTCAGACCCTGAGAGTATTGATAATTACCTTGCCCTCGCGTCCCTTTATGAGCGTATGAGCCAATATACAGAGGCTTTGGCGCTTCTTAAAAGCATTGAGCAGAAATATGACTCGGAATCTTCCCTGCATTATCGGCTTGGCGCGATTTACGAAAAACTTGGGGACAGAAAGTCTTCAATTGAACAGATGAAACGAGTAATAGCAATTGACCCTGATGATGCGCAAGCTCTTAACTATCTCGGATATACATACGCAGAGATGGGCGTTAATCTTGATGAAGCCCTTCAACTCATAAAGAAAGCTGTAAAACTAAGGCCCAATAATGGTTTTTTTATTGATAGCCTGGGCTGGGTCTATTTTAAGCTTAAACAGTATGAAGATGCTTTGATTGAGCTTAAAGAAGCTGATAGGCTGACTCCAAATGACCCTACGATTAAAGAGCATCTCGGAGATGTTTATTATGCTATGGAAGATTATAAAAACGCACTTGAAGTATATAGAGAAGTTTTAAAGCTTGATTCTGGAAACAAAGGGATTTTGGAAAAAATAAAAAAAACAAATGCTCAAACAGGTAAAAAGCAGTGAAACGGCTGTTAAGCCTGTTTTCACTGGTAATTTTTTTTGGACTTTCAGCCTGTAATCAGCAAAAAACTGAATCTCAAAATATAATAAAGAGCGCAGATAAACCAGCTTACGGAGACTCTTTAATAGAAGGAACAATAGGTGAACCTTCCACCCTTATACCTATACTTGCCTCGGATTCCGCCTCTCATTCTGTTGCAGCTTTAATTTATAATGGTCTTGTAAAATACGATAAAGATTTAAATATTGTTGGTGATCTTTCTGAAAATTGGGACATATCTCCGGATGGCCTTACTATAACATTTCATCTTAAAAAAGGTGTCAAATGGCATGACGGCCAGGAATTTACATCAAGAGATGTAATGTATACCTACAATGTCATAAGAAATCCAAAAACTCCTACAGCATATGCTGAGGATTTCATGCAGGTAAAAAAAGCTGAAGCTCCTGATAAGTATACTTTTAGAGTTCATTATGCCAAACCTTTTGCGCCTGCCCTCGCTTCGTGGGGTATGAGCATCTTACCTGCTCATCTTCTTGAAGGAAAAGATATTACAACGAGCAGCCTTGCACGTAATCCTATAGGTACAGGTCCGTATAAATTCAAATCCTGGGTTCCCGGTCAAAAAATAATACTTGAATCTAATCATGAATATTTTGAAGGGCGTCCTTTTATTGACCGGTATATTTACAGGATTATTCCGGATAGCTCTACAATGTATATGGAACTGAAAGCCGGTGGTATTGATATGATGGATTTAACGCCGGTACAGTATCAGCGACAGACAAACTCAAAAGAGTTTCTGCAACGTTTTAATAAATACCGTTATCCTGTTCCTACATATACATATTTGGGATATAACCTTAGAAAGCCGATGTTTGCTGATAAACGTGTAAGGCAGGCAATAACAATGGCTATTGATAAAGATGAGCTGGTACAGGGAGTTTTACTTGGCCTGGGACAACCCGCTCATGGCCCCTTTCAGCCAGGTACATGGGCTTATAATCCGGACAATAGACCTTTTCCTTACAACCCTGAAAAAGCCCTGAAACTTCTCGGCGAAGCCGGTTGGGCAACACGTAATAAAGACGGTATATTGATGAAGGACGGCAAGCCTTTTCAATTCACTATTATAACTAATCAGGGAAATGATGAACGGATAAAAGCCGCTCAAATAATACAATACAGGCTTAGAAAAATAGGAATTGATGTTAAAATAAGAGTTTTAGAGTGGGCATCGCTTCTTACAAATTACATAGACACCCGTAACTTTGACGTTGTGCTTATGGCATGGGGGCTTTCTCAGGATCCTGACCAGTATGAGATATGGCACTCTTCAAAAACCGGACCAAAAGAGTTGAACTTTGTAGGCTTTAAAAACAGCGAGGTTGACCGGTTACTGGAGGAGGGGAGAAGCACTTTTGATAAAGAAAAGCGTAAAAAATATTACTTTAAACTTCAGGAAATTCTCGGAGAAGAGCAGCCATATACTTTCCTTTATATCCCGGATGCGTTACCTGTTGTGAGCGCGCGTTTTAGAGGGGTGAAACCTGCTCCTGCCGGCATAGGGTATAATTTTATTAGGTGGTATGTGCCTAAGGACGAACAGCTCACTGATCGTTGATACGGCTTCGATTAATGGCCATCTACGGCATTGCTTTCGTCGTGTATCTTTGACCGTAGGGGCGGCCATTGGTCGTCCGGTTTTTCGGGGTGCCCAGTGTGCGTCCCCTACGCATAACGCCTTGCCTATGAGCCAAAATCCGTCATTATGCTTTTGTGGGAAGTGTACGCTACGAAGCAATCCAGGAGGTTATAGAAAAGGTTTTTGTAGGGGCGACTTGTAGTCGCCCGACAATGCGGACGGCCAATGGCCGCCCCTACGCATAGAACATATTGAGGAGGTATTTATGGATACTGATAAAAAGATAGAAAAATTTCTGAGTTCAAAAAAATTTGGTGTTGCAGGAGCATCTGCAGATAGAAATAAATATGGGAATAAGGTTTTAAGATGCTATCAGATGAACAATTTGCCGGTAATTCCTATAAATCCTAAGGTTTCAGAAATTGAAGGAATTACAGCGGTTGCTTCTGTAAAAGATCTTCCTGAAGAAGTGGAGAGCTTATCTATAATTACGCCTCCCCTTGTAACAGAAAGAATAGTTGGGGAAGCAATAGCAAAAGGGATTAAAAATATCTGGATGCAGATCGGCTCAGAGAGCGAAAAAGCTATAGAGTTGTGTGAAAGAGCCGGAATTAACACTATTGCAGATGGGAGTTGTATTTTAGTTGTCCTTGGATATAGAGAACACTAACTTAATAAAGCTTCCGCTTTTTGCACCCAACTGTGTTGGCTACGTTGCAGGCCGCTCAATGATTGTAGGAGCGACCGTCCCTGGTCGCCCGATTATCGGGCGCACACTGTGCGCCCCTACGGTTGCCTTACGTCCTGCTCCTCGGCTGCTGTAATTGCGGACTTGATCCGCAATCCCCTGCTACTTGGAGATTGCGGGTCCAGCCCGCAATGACTCCCACGTGTCATTAGGTTTCAAATTCTCCTCTATGGAGGGGTCCCGGGCGGGCGGGGTGGCTAAAGGCTTGTCTTTGCAAGCTCTGCGAAGCGTGATTTGCTGATAATAGAGAATTAGGCAATTTCTTAAACATTACTATGTATGCCTCAAAACCTATAGACTCAGGTATCATCTCAGCTCATAGGTTTTAAGGTATACAAAATCATCTAAAATAATATTATGTACTAGTACAATTAGGCAATTTATCCTACTATTTATTCACCATACTCTTCTTCATACTCATCTGTTTCATATGCTTCACCATATTCCAAATTTCCTGCTTCTTCGGTTTCACCAGGGTTTTCTTCCATATATAACTCTACTGGTTTATCGTCTTCTTCTACTATATTCTCGAATTTTGCCAGGAGATTACTATTCGTACAAAATTTTCCGTCTCTGTAGCTGCAAACATCAAGGCTGCACAGGTCAAAAAGCTGAATTTCTGTACAGAGCCGCTTTTCAGCAGGTTTAGTTTCACTCGTTTCTTCAGTCATTTCAATTTCTCCTTATCCTGCCTGCAATTCCACGGCTTTTCGTACTTCTTCACAGCAACCTATATAAACCGGCTCCCTATGGTCAAGGCTTTCAGGTTTTATGTCCAGTATGGAAATTTTACCATTACTTGCCGCGCCTCCTGCTTGTTCTACGAGAAAGGCCATAGGATTAAGTTCAAAAAGGAGTCGGAGTTTCCCTTTTGGGGCTCCCAACAGGGCGGGATACATAAAAACCCCTTTACCTTTTATAAGTATTTGATTTATGTCCGGAACAAAACCCCCTGAATAACGAAGCTTACTCCCTTTGTCTTCCAGGTATTTAACGAATTTTTCGTTTTCCGGAGTATATTTTTTTCTTAAACCACCAGGCGCATATATATCTCCTGAGGGTTTTAGCCGTATATTTTCTTTTGAAAGAGTAAATTCCATCAGTTGGTTCATGGTGAATTCATGAACGCCATTCCCTATGGAGTAGACAAGAGATACTCTGGGTCCGTAAAGTATATACATAGCCGCAACTTGCTTTTTCCCCTCCTGTAAAAGGTCATGCCCTTTAAATATTGAGATAATGGTACCTATGGCAAGATTGGCATCTACAAGGGAAGATCCGTCAAGTGGATCATAAGCTACAGAATAAAGCCCCTCGCTGTTTGCTTGTGTCTGCAGGATTGTTTCCATCTCTTCTGACGCTATATTACAGACAACGCCTGAATGAATAAGCCTTTTCCTCAAAATTCTGTCGGAAAGTACATCAAGGGCCAGTTGCTGTTCTCCGTAGAGGTTTGAAGTACCTGCAACTCCAAGATCTCCTGTACGTACCGCGTTAATAACGTATTTGCTGGCTTCTGATATTTCGCATATTAAATGAATAAGGTTATCGCATATATTCTGGCTACGGAGATGCCTACGTAAATCGAGCTGAAATCTTGTTTTTCCAGGTTCATTGGACATTTTGTCCCCCTTAGTTTTTGTCACAAATATTCATAGTAAAATAGTTTAATTGTGGCAAGTAAAACTTTGTTCCAATTGTCAAATTATAAGTTTTTATAAAGAATCTGACCTGGCTATTATCTGCGCTGGGCATTTTTTACTATCTGTATACCATTTACATTCAGGGCATTCAAAGCATGGCTTGTAACCGTAATTCTCTTTTGAATATTTTACAAAACCCGAATCAGCTAAAAAAGGTTTTCCGTACGCCACGAAATCGCAACAATTCTTTTCGATTAGAGCGTTGCCTCTCTCTAATGTCTTAATACTATTCACCGCAATAACAGGAATATTCACATGTTTTTTTACTTGGCAACCCGTATAAACTACATCATTATATTCATAACCCGTAGGTAACTGCAAGTTTCTATCCTGTGGTATTCCGGTAGAGACGTGTAACATATCAAAGCCTATCTTCTCTAAAGCTTGCGCAGTCTGAATATCCACGTCCAGATTGTCACTCCAACCCATACGATAGGATACAATAAAGTGTGCTCCAGCAAAGCTCTTAACCGCTTCTACTATCTCCTTTACCAAAGTAAGCCTTTTGACTAAATCGCCGCCATATTCGTCCTGCCGTTTATTGGAGTAGGGCGAAGCCATCATATTCAAGAAAAAGGTGTGTGCTCCGTGCAGCTCGATACCGTCAAGCCCAGCTTTTTTACAGATACCTGCCCCACGGATAAATGCATCTCTGATCTTAGCTGACTCTTCTTTCGACAGATTATTAACGTCCTTTGAATCTTTGTCATAAAAACTAAAGCCGGCTAAAGCAAGTTGAGCAAAGAATTTAGTTCCGTTTTTGTGGCAGGCTTCCGCGATTTTATTAAGATTATTGATATGTTGATCTGAATAAGCACCAGCCCAACCGGGTATTTCATATTCCTTCGATACCGGAAGAGCCTGGCTAATGATTAAGCCAATTCCTTTATCTGCTCGTCCCAAATAATCTTGCAGCAATTTATTGCCCATTACGCCATTTTCGCTTGGAAAACCAAAGCGTACCATAGGCGCCATTACAATCCTGTTGGCAAAATTGACGCCTTTTACTTGAATCGGGCTGAAAATATCTGACATGCCATTATTCTCCGAAACATTTTTATCTTGAATCTTGAACGTCTTGTGTTAAGTATCACAGCGTTGTAGTGAAGCTATCGTCTCCACATGAATTGTCTGAGGGAACATATCTACAGGTTGAATCTTGGTTATTTTATAATTTTTAGCATTTAAAATATCAAGATCCCGTGCAAGGGTTTCAGGAGAGCATGATACATATATTATTCTTGATGGATTCAACTTTACAATGTGGTCAAGTACTTTTGATTCACACCCTTTTCTTGGCGGGTTAATGATAACCTGGTCAAATCTTTTTTTCTCTACTATTAAATCATGTAGAATATCCACTGTATTACCGGCCTGAAACTCACAGTTATATATTTTGTTAAGTCTGACGTTCTTTCTGGCGTCTTCTACTGCGCTTTCCACTACTTCAACTCCCAGAACATAGCCGGCATTTTTAGCAATGAACATGGAAATAGCCCCGATCCCGCAGTAGAGATCTAAAATTTTAGGTTTTTCCAAGGAATCGGAAAATTCTTTTACAATATTATATATTATCTCTGCGCTTCCTGTATTAATTTGGAAAAAAGAGCGTGGCGAGATGAGGAATTTGGCTGATCCTACTGAAGCGATTAATGTTTCTGTTTTTGTAAGGAAATAGTCATTTTTCCCAAATATGACATTCCCTGCTGAGGAGTTTACGTTTTGGGTAACGACTTGGATTTCCGAAACCTCTTTTTGTATAAAACGGGAAAGGTGGTGTAATTCATTATAACTCCGTTTCGCAGTCACAAAGGATACCATTGCCAGATTCTCGTTTTCCGCAACTCTTATCACAAGATACCTTAATAATCCCTGCTCAGATCTGGGGTGGTAAATAGGTACTTTGCCTTTTGTGATCCCTTTTTTTACAGCTTTTATTATCCGGCTTATTAGAGGATGATGCAAGGCGCAGTCTGATATATCTATTACGTCGTGAGTTTTACGGCGGTAAACACCTATAACAGGATCATTAAATTTCCCAGCAATCACCAATTTTGCGCTGTTTCTGTATCCCAGTTGTTTTGGAGATGCAAGTACCGGTAGAATAGGGGTAGAGGAGATAGAAGGGTACTTTTTTATATTATGTAAAATAGAATCCCATTTCCATTTAAGCTGTGTGGCATAATTCATCTCAATAAGGGAACAACCATCACACTCCGGCCAATAGTTACAAATATTTTTCTTCCTGCTGGGCGAAGGAGAGATTACCTTTTTTATTTTTCCTGAAAGAGTCTGTTTACCAGCGTAGGTTACCTGTATAAGAACTTTTTCTTCGGGCAAGCCGCCATATGTTATTATCTGACGGTTCTTTGCAATGGCTATAGATGCTCCGCTATCATCTATCCGGTTTATTATTCCCTCAAGGATATCCCCTTTAGTGATTTCAGGGCTTTTCATCTCTTTTTTTGAATCTCTCATGCAAAGCAACTTACTTGTAGCAGAGTGAAAATGTCAATTGGTAAATATTGAAGCAGTCTGTTTTATATGAGTACATAATATACTTTCTAAGAGTATATTATTTATATAAAAAATATTTAGTGAAGATAGCAATAAAATCATTGATACGTAACATGTTGTTATTTAAAGATAAAAAAAATTGCAAAAATAATTTTTCTTTGGCTTGGGAGTTGCAAATAACAAAAAATATCAAATTAACCAAATTCGGGAGGAGCTTTAATTATGACAGAACAGTTAGATGAATCTTTGGAAAGCATTTACCAGGAAGTTTTGAGGAGAAATCCTGGAGAAGTTGAATTTCACCAGGCAGTACACGAAGTTATTGAGAGCCTTGGATCGGTTTTTGTAAAACATCCTGAATATAAGGAAAGAAAGATTATTGAGAGGATCTGTGAACCTGAGCGCCAGATCATATTTAGAGTACCATGGCAGGATGATAAAGGGCAAGTACATATAAATCGCGGTTTTAGAGTTGAGTTTAGCAGCGCCCTTGGCCCTTATAAGGGTGGCCTCCGTTTTCACCCGTCTGTATACCTTGGGATTATTAAATTTCTCGGTTTTGAGCAGATATTTAAAAACTCTCTTACAGGTCTGCCTATTGGTGGTGGTAAAGGTGGTTCGGATTTTGATCCTAAAGGAAAATCTGATGATGAAATTATGCGTTTCTGCCAGAGCTTTATGACAGAACTCTACCGTCATCTTGGTGAATATACAGACGTACCTGCCGGTGACATAGGGGTAGGTGGGCGTGAGATTGGATACATGTTCGGGCAGTATAAACGTATTACAAATCGCTATGAAGCCGGAGTTCTCACAGGAAAAGGGTTAGATTGGGGTGGCTCTCTTGTTAGGACTGAAGCAACAGGTTATGGCGCTACATATTTTGTAAATGAGATGCTTAAAGTAAGAAAAGATTCGTTTGATGGAAAAGTTTGCCTGGTTTCAGGTTCAGGTAATGTTGCAATTTATACAATTGAAATGATTCACAAACTTGGTGGTAAGTGTATTGCATGTTCAGATTCAAATGGTGTGCTTCATCACGAAAAAGGTTTGGATCTTGAGCTTATTAAACAGCTTAAAGAGGTAGAAAGACGCCGTATAAAAGATTATGTAGAGTATCATAAAGATGCTAAATATATACCAAACGGTAATATTTGGGAAATCCCATGTAAAATTGCTATGCCATCTGCAACTCAAAATGAAATTAATGGGAAAGATGCAAAAACTCTTATCAAAAATGGTTGTATCGCAGTTGGAGAGGGAGCAAATATGCCGACAACTCCGGAAGGGATTAAGGTATTCCAGGATGCCGGTATAGCATATGGTCCTGGTAAAGCTGCCAACGCTGGTGGAGTTGCAACTTCCGCTCTTGAAATGCAGCAAAATGCTTGCAGAGATACTTGGAGTTTTGAATACACAGATAAGAGACTTGAAGGTATTATGGTTTCTATTCATAAAAACTGCTATGAAACTGCTGAAGAGTATGGACATCCGGGTAACTATGTAATCGGTGCGAATATTCATGGTTTCATAAAAGTAGCAAACGCAATGGTTGCTATGGGATTAGTATAGATTTAATCCATAAAGATTTTGTCCTAATAAAAAAAGCCTGGTTTAAACCAGGCTTTTTTTATGTCTATCTAGTTGAGATATAAGATATTATTTAAGATTTTTTATTGCATCTTCAATCCTGTCCATACCTTTTTTGATATTTTCCATGCTAATTGCATATGAAAGTCTTGCATAACGGTCATCGCCAAATGCAACACCCGGTACAAGAGCAACTTTGGCATCTTCAAGGAGATATGCTGCAAAATCTGAGGAGTTCTCTATTTTTTTCCCAGAAGGAGTGGTTTTTCCGTAAAGAGCAGAAAAATCAGGGAAAACATAGAATGCCCCGTTTGACTTGAAGCAGGAAACGCCGGGCATTCCGTTAAGGCGTTCAACTATATATGTGCGGCGCTTTTCAAACTCTGCCCTCATTTTATCAACTTCACCCTGAGGGCCATTGAGCGCTTCTACGGCAGCTTTTTGTGCGATTGATGTAGCATTGGATGTGGATTGTGACTGCATTTTGTTCATTGCAGAGATAAGTTCTTTTGGCCCGCATGTATAGCCAATTCTCCACCCTGTCATGGCGTATGTTTTTGAAGCACCGTTAACTACCATAGTGCGTGGTTTAAGTGCGGGAACTGCTTCAACTATATTACAGAATTTAAGGCCATCATAGATTAACCGCTCATATATATCGTCAGCTACTACCAGAACATGTTCATGCTTTAACAGTACCTTACCGATAGCCGCGAGCTCTTCTTTGTTATAGGTAGAACCTGTAGGGTTACATGGAGAGTTCATTATCAGATATTTGGTTTTTGGAGTAATAGCTTTTTCAAGTTGGTCAGGACTGATTTTGAATCCTGCTTTTTCATCAGTCTTTATAAATACAGGTGTTCCTCCTGCAAGGAGGACCTGGTCAGGATATGAAACCCAGTAAGGAGCCGGAATTATAACTTCATCGCCTTCCTGTATTAAGGCCTGTGCAATATTGTAAAGCGAATGCTTTGCTCCACAGGCTACTGAAATTTCATCCCTTGTATATTCAAGTCCATGATCTCTTTTCATTTTTGCTATTATAGCATCCTTAAGATCATCAGCCCCCGCCACAGCCATGTAGCGTGTGAACCCTTTATCAATGGCAGCTTTGCCTGCTTCACGTATATTAGCCGGTGTATCAAAGTCCGGTTCTCCTGCGCCGAAACCGACTACATCTACTCCCTGGGCTTTTAATGCTTTTGCTTTTGCATCAATTGCCAATGTTGGAGAGGGTTGAATTTTGTTGACACGATCTGCGAGTTTCATTTTTGATTTCCTCCTTTTTTATTAACTATGAAGTCTTAGTAACTAAGATACGACATGTATAATTGCAATTATTTATTTTGTTTAAATTTTTCTTCAAGAGCTTTTTGTACAACTTTAGGAACGAGAGTATCCACAGGTCCGTTAAGAGAACTTACTTCTTTTACCACTGAGGAAGAAAGATAGCTATAAGGAACT
>Ga0123357_10008938_pt1 | contig 12590 bp, 10 predicted proteins | sample TergutEmb28metaG_FD_89873 | JGI IMG/M metagenome (GOLD analysis project Ga0123357, IMG submission 89873) | Embiratermes neotenicus P4 segment gut microbial communities from Petit-Saut dam, French Guiana - Emb289 P4 | ecosystem: Host-associated > Arthropoda: Insects > Digestive system > Gut ... | reverse complement strand
CCAGACAATTACTCGCACAACGCATTACGCAACCACGCGTAACAACTGTATGACAGACAAAAATAAATAGAACTATATGTGCTTTACTGCGACTGTCATTTCTCAATCCCGCAGTATCCCACAGACCTCTACCTGACAACACACAACACTCAAAACAAACATCCATGCCCCCGGTGGTATTCGAACCCAGAGTCTCAGCTGGCAAGCGGCCGCAGACCTACGTCTTAGACTGCGCGGCCACTGGGACCGGCGCTCTCCATGTGTAGTCACGTTTATTTCAACCCTCTATATCAAATTTAATAAAACTGTGTCCAGTGGTTCACGAATTGCTACATGTTTACAAATGAACATTACTAAATTAATATACACTTGTCCCCAGTTCTCGTTTCTAACATGGCAAGAAGTATGGACATACATGGACGTCTCAAACGGGATTCGAACTAGTGACCCACATTTGATTTCCATACATGGCTTTGTAGACATTCTGGACCTATCGTTTCCAGCGCTCGCTGTGATGTTGTCATTTTTCCCACGTACAGGCAATTGGGTTGCCTTCTGTATCGTCTATTGTTCTCTATCGTTACGCAACGATGATAGGCCAGTCACGTTCCTTCAAGCGATAAGCCCCATTGAAAACGTCAAGGATTTTTCAGAGGCCAAAAAAGGCTTCTGAAAGAAAACAAAAAATATCTGACCATATTGAATCTCTCAGTCCTAGACTTAATCGTGTTACGTATTTGAAACAATTTATGAACAATATACACAACATTAGAATTCAGGCCATTTCGCTACTCTTTTTATCTGCCTTCCAAGCCGCAAGTCTTTCCGGAGAAGGACAGGCAATGGATGTAAAATGTGCGATTCAGTCTTCTCTGAAAGTTTTGCCTGAAACATTTTTAGCTCCGGCAGATACGTATTTAGATAGTTACAAGACAGACGCGTGCAGAAATTTGTGTGGGTCATCACATAAAGTGTCCGTTTCTGCTGTCCCATTTTCGGGAGACTGGAACGTGTCCACAGATTTTAGGAAAACTGCCAAATATAAAATTATACAATACCGAATGAAGTTAAAAAACATAATAGAACTAGTACAAAATTGTAAACAACATATCAACACAGTTGACACAACGTACACTTACTCCATAATGTCAACTTCTTTCCTCTTGGCATAATTAAGCAACATGCCATGAAATTACATAGGGGAGTGGAGACGACAATCCCACACGCATTCTTAACCTCGACATTAGATGGAGACGACTGGTAAGCTTCATGCCCCGGTTATTTTAGCGTTGGGTGCCAGTGAACTGGAGTTTTTGGAGAAGATAAATATTTATTGCCTGTCCCGGGAATCAAATCCCAATTCCTTGGTCTTTCAACCCGCAGCCTAGTCACTCTGTTAACTCAGTGAGCTAATCCATCTCTTCTCCGTCACGTAACACACAAAAATACCAAAGTCTTTCTTCCCAGTTTACAAATCCTACTTTAAAATATGGATAATGAAATGCAAATTAATGATTCTAACTTATCACTTTTCAGCAGACTCTGTGGGAGTTATACGGGATAAAAGGGAAAGGACATTACTGCACAGCGCAGTGCAAACTGAGCTTTAATACGCTTCAATTGGACAGAAAATTGGAGAAGTCCGACAGATCTGAGAGAAAGTTTCTGACGTCAAAACTTGAAAATCCCGTCTAACGGTTGAGGTCCTGCTACTAAATTACAGACGGATATAACTTCCAGTGAGGCGTCAAAATAGTGCCTAGAGCATTCGTAAGAAGAGCCAGAAGCACCGCATCCAGAAGATGCTCTATTAGAAGTCAGGATCCTCTTAAAATCTTTCAATCCAGGACAAAATTTAGCTGCTGCATCACAGATAACACACTGTCTCTCAATTACAAAGACTAACCTGTTTAATGATGTTTAGAGAAAGAACTAATGCGTACTGGGGGCATTACACGGAACAATTCCATACACTTTGTGAGGAAAACACAGAGGCTTTTAGTGTTGAAGCAAATATTACATACATTGATCATTGTTCTGTAGAAGGTTAATGTGTGATGAGAATCGGCCATTTGAGTGTCGCTATCTCTCAACAAACTTCTAGATATACAAACTAACCTACCTGACAGTTTCTCTGTTCTACAACTATCATCTCCCCTCCAGCAGAACAGGCCTGTTATGTGAGACACATAGATAACGTGGGTTTTCTGCCCAATTGTTCACAGTCCAACGCACTTCAGAATCTGACAGTCCGCTGAATGTGAAGTTAGGAACAGCCTCCGCTTTCTGCTTGACAGGACCACAGCTTTATTAGTCGCCTGAATTACAACTCATATCAACATCTAAACCAACGACCATGAAATGTTTATTTTGATGACATAAATAGCATGGACAAATTTTGGCTAAAAATGCCTTAGTAGGTGTTACGATATTTTAAAGCGGACATGAATTAGTAATGTTCTCCATAAATTAAATCACGCGTTATCAGGTACAATACCTGTTTATTTTATGACCCAACGGCTACATCTTTCGGTTTAATTACAAAGCCATCATTGAGGTACCTCAAGAACTGACGAGTAGTACTGCCTGTACTGTAGTGCCTGTACTGTAGTGCCTGTACTGTAGTGCCTGTACTGTAGTGCCTGTACTGTACATACACCTGAACTTGGGATGCCATGTTTTTATATTCGTTGCTACACACTTAGAAGTCTGAAATTTCATGTACTGCAATATTTATGCTTTTCTCTTTCTATACAATTTATTTAATTAGTATTTACTTTGTAATAATGTTATTAAGACAGGGCTAAAGTAATATTTTACATAATATTTTCCTTCCCCGTTTACAATACAAACACCAAGTGTATATTAAGTGGAGAAACAGCAAATCACATAATAAGTGCAACATGCGTGACTCTGGCATTTTATATATGAAACAAGAAATTGAAGAAGATCCCAATTTAGGTACACATATCTAAAACGATTGTATGAGTCAGTACTGCCTTGTAACTGCTGAGGTAGCCTTATGATGACTGTATAATTAAAACAAAACATGAGATCACCTCTTCATAAAATAAACAAATTTTGTTGACTCTGAGAGCCAAGTTTGATTTAGGAATATTTACACAATGGGGCGGCCAAGATAAGTTATGTTTTCCATAGTTCTAACAGTAACGCACAGATGACTCTGTCGTGTTAAATTTATCCATTAATTAACGACACCAAACCTCCCGAATATGAAGTTGCGAATGACAGGATAATTAATGAACGGCAAATTGGAAAAAATATAGAACGAAGCTCGTCATAAGTGGGATCCTGTCACCAGGGCATGGCGCGTCGTCAGGGTGAGAATGGACGCATGGGCTCAAATATGGAGGGTAGCTAAGAATATACAGAATAAGCAGTCTCGGATGACCGGAAAGGGGTGGTCCTCCGACTTAGGGGTTGGGCCAGATGCCAGAAACTCCTCACCGTAAAAACTTACCATGTTACGAAACATTCGCAAATGCCTCGAACTTTGATTGATCCTATGGTACGATGTAAGCAATGGAAAAAGGACATGAGATTCGGGACGTGGAATATGGGGAGTCTGTACAGGTCTGCGTCACGACAGTGGCCAGGGAATTAGCAATGTATGGATTAGGTTTAGCGGGTGTACAAACGGTTAAAACAGGTGATAAGACAATTTGTTCTGAGATCCATGAACTATTTGGATTAAGGAGGAATTGCCTAAGGAGTGGAAAAAGTCGATCACTGTACGTATTTATAAGAAGGATGATAAAAGACTATAGTAATTACAGAGGCATAACACTTCTGTCACCTACGTAGAAAATTTTATTCAACATTAACTCCAAAATTTGCAGAGGAAATTATTGGAGATCATCAATGTTGATTTAGACGCAACAGGTCAACTGCTTATTCATATTTTGCATTCGTCGAATATTTGAGAAAAAATGGGAATACAATGAAGCAGTGCATCAGCTATTTATAGACTTCAAGAAAGCCTATGATTCAGTTAGGAGGGAGGTCTTGTATAATATTCTCACTGCGTTTCGTATCCCAATGAAACATAAAGTGTGTCTAAATGAAACCTATAACGGAGTCCGGTTTGGCAGACATTCGTCTGATACGTCACTTTATTTACCAACAGTTAATGCACACTATTTTTAAGTTAATCAGTTATTTAATTATAACTGCGACGTGCGTGGTTTCAGGCTTCTGCCGCGAAGTAGCTGAGAACTGCGATCTTCTGGGTTGTTACGCAGCGATTAGTGGTAATTTCTTACCGACGTTTCGGGACAACCTATCCGTTTAATTCTCAGGGGTTAAGGAATACAAAATGAAGCCTGCTGCTCTAAACGGAGTTTATATAAGGAAGAGTGTGAAAATCAAATTGTAACAATTAGTGCTTGTCTCACTTTGACGTGTTATAAAAAACGGTCAAGAACTCCCTGAAAATGACGTAGACAAACGCCGAAACGCGTCTGAGTTATAGTCAGAAGCGATTAGCTTACAAATAGAGTGCATAAACTGTTGATAAACAAAGGATGACGCGAAATACGATACACGGTGCACACAATGTCAAAATTCGTCTGACACATTTCCTATTAAGAATGATTTGAAACAAGGAGATGCTTTATCGCCGCTACTCTTCAACTTTGCTTTAACATACGCCATTAGGAGGGTTAAGACAAATGAGGAAGGCTGGAAATTAAATGGTACACATCAGCTTCCAGTTTACGCTGATGATGTTAATGTATTACGCGTAAGCAAACGTACTATTAAAAAAACACAAGCTTTAATAGTCGCTAGTGAGGAGAATGGTCTAGGTGTAAATGCTCAGAAAGCTAAATACATTATAATATCTCGAAATCATGGTCATGTATCGAGATCAGAATGCAGGACAAAATTACAACATAAATATAGGTATTAAATGTTCTGAAAGGGTGGAACAGGTCAAGTATTTGGGAACAAATGTAACATATCAAAATTCAATTAGGATCAGACTGACGACAGGGATGCTTGCTATCATTCGGTGCAGTACCTTCTCTCTTCCAGTTTGCTATTCAAAAACATAAAGATTAAAATATACAGAACTATAACTTTACCTGTTATTTTGCATGGGTACGAAACTTGGTGTCTCACCCTGAGGAAGAAATACTGACTGAGGATGTTTGAGAATAGGATGCTTATGAGGATATATGGGCCTACGAGGGACGAGTTAACAGGAGATCGAGAGCTCTATGATCTGTACGTCTCACCAAATACTACTGGGGTGATCACATCGACAGGCATGAGAAGAGCGGGGCGTGTATCTACAACTAGCATAAGATGGGAGGATATACTAAAATGAATCCTCAAAAAGTGGGATGGGTGACACGGACTGGATTGATCTGGCTCAGGATATGTTCAGGCGGCTGGCTGTTGACAAAGCTGGGAATTTACTGACTATTCGAGAATCCGTCAGTTTCTCTCCGTGCAGTTTGCTAGTTAGTAGCACGAAGCATTCGTGGTCTGTTTTACTATAACATGAAGATGTTCGTCTGGAGGAACCAACGAACACCAGAAAAATGTTCAAGTCAAAATAGCGAGAGTCCCTGGGCGAGTTTAGAATAGAGCACCCCACTTCCAAAACACGATGAAAATATATTCTATTGTCACTTTTCCATAGTGTGATTTCTTGAAAACCATAAGGTAAAAGGAAACGTTTATTTATAGAGATACACGTCATCTTCAAATGGCTCAACATATCAGATGATCAAAATCGTGGTCTTCTCGTGGTGACATGTACAGTACAACAGCTACACAGTACGACTGTCTGGCAACAGATGTGCGTTTTGCTAGAAGTTGCACGGATGCAACTGATCTGCAAGAAATATTTCAAGAAAACCTGGGTACGGATACTCCCAATTATCGCAGACTTTGAGCGGACATTTTCTACGGCTCTCGTTCCACAGTTGCAATAATGGCAGCTTAATTTCCTGGTGTCCGTACAGTGCGTAAGCTACCTACATGTACAAGTGCCATAGTCTTACAATCCCATTCGTGTATCATGCAGAAGGTGCTGCAGTCCTCAAAACACATTAGCGTATGGCAGACGTCGACTAGGTCAACTAGCGCCTATTTCCATGCATCAAAACGGGATAGACTTTACAGGCATGTTACGAGCTTTTCTAAGTATTCGTCGTGTTGTTATTTCACGATCGTCCGACAACTCAGCCGTGCTCTAAAATGCATGTATGGAGTACACCAAACAACACGCGTTATGGTCACGGCAGTAACACTCCTGCGAATTGACCTGTCTCGTTTGATAGAGGCGAGTGTCTCGGAAACTAAACGTTCTGTAACATTTCAACCAATCACACCATGAGGGGATGTTGTGCAAATTATTTTCACTTATATCATCGGGACATGTTACCACCCGAGCCAATTTTTTGATCCGTTGTGTTAAAATTGTGGAAAACACATCATATCGCGATCAGTTTAAAGTGTACTACTGTGGAAGTCATAAAATTGATTACCATTACCCTATAACTCCGCTCTATCACGGACCCGCATGAGTACGTGCTGTTTGTTAGGCACATATGTGTAACAGACTGCAGTGGATTGGATTTCAATCACACTTAATTGATGCTGCTGTTAATGTATCCAATTAGTTCGAAACCAAAATCGCAATTTCACGATTTAAATTTCAGCGACGCATTTAATTCAATTGGATGTTTAATTTCTAGAAATTCACAGCTGTTAAAATGACAACCCTGTTGAATGACAACTCTAAAGTAATGAAAAAGACACGAATGCTTTAAAAATACGTAAGAACACGAGCACTGCACTCTTCTGGGTTATTACACAGCGAGTGGTGGACGTTCCCTATCAGCGATTTGGGACAACCTGTCGGTCCCATCTTCAATGTTCAATAATCGAAGCGCCGGAAGCTTGATACCACGCACAGTGAACCCCAGTTGGAAGGCTACTCTGCCCTTCTTGAATTCTTGACTTTTGAAAGTTGTCCTGCAGCCCCGGCAAGGAATTACCACTACTTGCTGCACTAAAGCCCAGAGAAGCGCAGTCATCATCTACTTCGCGGCGGAAGCATGAAATCATGTCAGAACACGGCAGTAAACGAGCACGACGCTCGCTGCGTTGAACAGAATGTAACTGTTCACTTCGAACCAACAGGTTGATGAAATTAACCGAAATAATTGGTCTTTGGAGTGAGAGTCCCATGGAACACATTAATGCACTGTGCGCTCAAAATCCAGAGTTTTATAATGTTAGAGCAGGTGGTATACGTTGTTACCATTGCGCTTTAAAACGTCAATTGTCTACAAGTTGTTTTGCGCTGATAATGACTTCTATACACTCCATTCGACAGCCGCTTATAACGCCCATAATATTACAGATCGACAACTCTATTGACACTTGGCGTGAGGACCGAGACAATGTCTATTAATGTCACGTATTTCTGAGAGCAGCTGAAGAACAATTCCTTCATTTTATTTCAAATCGTTGGCGTCAAAAATTAATTATATAATTAAATGATAATTACATAGTATAGTCAGATATTTGGGGTACCCGAAATGTTCGAGAATTCCGTTATTGGCTTTGCAATGTCCGTCCGCCTACCCGCGTGTAAGAAACCGGAGAACAGCTAAACAAATTTTCATGATGTATTATTCTACAGAGTTCTGCTGAAGTGTGTGGACACTTTCTATTCCAGTTTAACCGCACAAAAACAATCCAGACTTTTCATAAACGCCTACAAGGGTTTCAGTGCGCATTTATCAGAGAGACGAAAGCCCGGAAGAAAATTAAAAAAAAAAAAACACACACATCTTACCAATATACATATTTCACTCTTACAGTCGTCGAGATAAAAAAAAAGTGCTGGAATTGTTACGCTTGTCCTGTGGCCAGCCAAGTGGCGGGTTGCAGAAATGAAGACACAAACTTAGAGAGTACGCGACAATGTGCCGCCTGGTCAGGGCTACTGCACTGTAACAGATGGGTATGATGCAATGGCAAAATGGTGATTAGCAGGGGAAAGCCGAAGATACGGGCGGAGAAACCTGCTGAAGTGTCACGTCGTCCGCCACTGATGTCACATGAAGTAACACGGGCATAATTCACAATCACGTACACACTTTAACTTCGTTTTTTAAGTTTAGGCCTCGTTCAAATTGTCATCCTATAGCTTTTGACAAAGCGCAGTGTTACCAAAACATTACAAACTGAACAATTAGCCTAAAACCCTAGAATGTTTATTAAGTTTGTGCTTAATACAAGAATACAATAACATATAAATAACATACAATGCACGCATTCATCTAGCGACTGGCTACGGGCTGGACGGTCCGGGGATCGAATCCCGGTGGAGGCGAGATTTTCCGCACCTGTCCAGGCTGGCCCTGCGGCATACCCAGCCTCCTATACAACGGGTACCGGGTATTTCCCGGGGGTAAAGCGGCCGGGGCGAGGCGTTGACCACCCACCCCATCTAGCGCTGAGGTTAAAGAAAGAGTACAGCTACACCTCTACTCCCCTTATGGGCCTTCGTGGTCTGTTATAGGGTGAACTTTACCTTTACTTTTACCTTTACCTTTACGCATTCATCTACATTTGGCTTAAACTTTATTGCGCATGTTTTAGCTGACCTCTGCCGGTGCTGAACCCATTCCATTATCGGTTCTGTCAGACAGAACCCACATGCACAGGCATCTGGCACTACGTGACTGCTGAAACATGGAGGCCAGCCACCCGTACCACGAGATACGAGAAGTATTCAACGCGGGGTTCAGGAGATGTTCGGTATATATTACATGGTTGGACATTCGACGCTGGGGTTGCAGAGCAAGCCTTTAGCAATCGCTCCTGGTAAATTATTTGCTCATTTGGAGGGTGAAACCCGCCAGTGTCAAGTCCAGAGATTTACTGCCTACCAGTTAACCTCTCACACCACTTACAACCCCGACTGCTGACACAGAATACACAACTCCCTTGCTGGCTATAGGCAAGACCACCAGACGGGGTTGTTAATTTGTATTTCTAGCCCTTTAACGCAACAAGCCCCTTTCACTCCTTCACCATGGGGTTTGAGAAAAATCAGCCTTAGCACTTCAAAGCTCACAACGGCACGTAGTCTTCACTCTTTTATAGATATTCACAAGGCAATCAAATCGAGAGGCTATGTTAGGTGGGCATGTAGCATACATATGGCACACGAGAAATTCTTACAGAGTTTTATTTCGAAAACCTGATGGAAGGATGCTACAGCACTTGTGAGATCCTGATGTAGATGGAAGGATAACATTAAAACGGCTAGATGCAATTTTAAACTCTTGAGCCCATAGCAAGAGCAGATAAAATCAGTTTTTGGCTGTATAATTACTACTTTCGTCTCTACAAGATGGCAGATTATTCAGGTAAGAAGCGACTTAAATTCTTCCCAGAATCAATTTGTCGTAGGTTCAGACCTTACATCGCAGCTGACAGAACTCTCTATTCCCAGCGTCAGTATTTCGTTAATTAATCATGCACGAATTACGTACCAGCTTGAGGATATTAGCGAGAGTACTACAGATGGTTTCACTTGTCATTAAGTAGCTATAAAGTCCCGTATTTATGTCCGCAGAAATTCGGAGATACGTAATATACGTCATGACGTAGTGCGCAGGCGCGCTTCGATTCCGTATTCAGACTAAGCCAAAAAACGGTATCTTGTTTTGGCTGCACATAGCCGCAAGATTCATGTCCATGTTCACAACAGCCCGTCACAGGATACTGTTCTGAGCCATAAGGCTCCAATTAACATCATCCTATCCTGGACCTTTCATATCCTTTTTTCATACCCCATCCGGATCCACATCTCCCATCTGTCCTCTTTTCTTAAAGTTTTTTTTTTTGTAAATATTTAATCTCTCCCACGACTGCTACGTGCTACATGCCCCAACCATCTCGTGCTACTTTCAGAGCCACGCGTTTATTTTTACTCACGTAGTTAGAACGATTTAGAAGCTGATGAAAGATAATTCAAAACATGTGTCTCTTTACTCTTCTGTGTGCCTACAATGTATATGCAATCACACAAATATGCACGTATAACATAATTACAAAAACCAGCCTCTCAGCGAATCTACAGAGTGTATAAAATAAACGCAAAATGGATATGTCAGTAGGCCTGCTTATTTTGCCTCAGGGACCAATACAGCGTTTGCCACAAAAATGGTACTTGTTGATTAAATTAACACGCTGTTTGTGACACTCAGTTCTACAGGGACGCCATAGCAACTAGCTCACATGATGTGTGTGACTCTTTTCCCGCAGTTTGATCGCATAGCCTTCCGATAAATAAATCATGTGATGGTATTCACGCACATCGACAGGCATTCAGTACAGTCCAGTCTCACAACCTACGAGCAACGGACGTAAGTTGTTATGACACTCGTGAGTATGAAGTGCAGTACAAAACAGTCTGTTGCAGTAACTGTTGCTGAAAAAATTTTGCTACAGTCGCAGCAAATTTACAAGCCGGTATCTCGATGTTTCAGTTAGATCGAAATCAACGGTACATCGACGAAGTTTCAAACCGGCTTTTTTTTGTTACAGAAAAAGTGGGAGTGAGCACAACGTGCTTTTTGTAAGTAGAACTATACGACGACATTGCAGCACGTTTTTCTCTGTTGCAGATGTTGGGCTTTGTACACGGTATGTAAAGCAGTTTGTAACTATAAAATCCATCCATTGGTAATTTATATTATGGGTAAGATTGCTTACACGGCCAGAAAGTACTGAAATAACAGGTACAGCCACAGGTACGATATCGTTATGTGATAAAGTTAGTGCTAAAGTTCTATAATGCGACAAAATTATCATCACAATTTCCCTTTCGGTGACAGACAATTAAAAGAAACACACGACACATTCTCGCTAGGACGGTTCAAATACCTACAGAGCCATAATGCAAATGGCGGCCTAGGTAACAGTTTTGTAGATCGAATAATTTGTCGTCGTTTGCGGGCTTCTAGCAGACTATTACCTGTTGCGATTTCCGAAGAAAATGTATATAGAGTGCTTCCTGAGTTGTGTACATAATTGGAGGACATGATTTTCTAGATATTTTCGATCAAAAAATTCCTGTCAGCACGAGTCCTACTGTCACTGGCTATGGTGACAGCTAAGGGCGTTTTCCAATATCGTAAACGTATTCCTGTGAACCGCGCCTCTCATCTAACGAAGTCCGTTTATGTTACGCGACCTTAAACAAGTTGGCGGGTGATGTAATCTAATTACAGGCTCATAAATCGCACATAACGTGCTTGTTAACCCGACAAGCTGTACAGTGCGTGTCGTCCAGTAGGTATTATTCTCATCAGCGATGCCATTTACAATTCCAGTTGCACAGTATTCGGATATAGTTTATGTGTACGGTTTTTGTGATGGTAAGGCAGTTTATGCCACAGCTGAATGCCAGCGACGTTTTCCAAACTGTAGAATACCAACCCGAAGATTTGTTTACTCGGGTTCCCCAGACATCGCGAGATACCGGTACACTTCCCCCGGCATTCGCATTTCAGTTGAGGTTGAAGTTAATCAAGGTGCCGATGACCACGAGGTCATTGTTCAGATGGTACATCGTAGTCCATGTGCTCGTACGCCAGGCACTGCAAGATGTTACACTGACCTTTCTGCATGCAGATGGAACGTAACCATGCTGCGAACAGCGAGTGCATCTCGGACCTAGGAATTTTGCTCGTAGGTTTATTGTGTACGAAGATAGATAAAGAAATTGTTTACAGCGTGAAGGCTGGAACGCGAGACGCAAAGCTCGGTCGAATTTTGCATGCGGCCGACCGCATCACAAAGTCAGCGGAAGTGACAAGAAGCAACGCGCGCTGTTCATATCCGCGTGGCGAGGTAAGCTGTGGCGGAGGTTGGGATTTTCGGAAGCTGCTTTAAGCACAGGTCAGTGTACAATAAAGGAAATTCCATGTTGTTCTTTTAAAAGTAGACCTTAAAGTTATCAGGCAACGTGTTTATTGTGATTTGAATATCTTCTCAGCTTGTAGTCTAAGATTCAATTCCGTCACCATTCAAAATCACATATTTTATATGAGCATCTCTACAGTTATGTCCACAACTCATGTAACATCTGTATGTAAACACATTTTACAGACACATACATACAATCATACTTTACGTTTTTTGTACCGTGCACTGCGATATACATATGTAATAAGAACAACAAAATGCACATTTTTTTCATTAATGATTTAATCCAAATACATTGTCTTCGAAATATTTCGAACAACCAAGTGTTCATCCTCAGAATCCTGACATCTACCAGACTGCTTATATGGATGCATGAAAAAATTACCATAAAACAACATGTACAAAACTTCCTGAGGATGAACATTTGGTTTTTCGAAACATCATCGATCGATCATTAGTCAGGGGGGCGATCGATCATTAGTTAGGGGGGCGATCGATCATTAGTCACGAATTATAGACCGGTTAGTTTAACCTCGGTAGTTTGCAAGCAAATGGAACACGTTATAGCTTCATATATAAGGCAAGTGTGGGATAAGAATGATTGG
>Ga0123357_10008936_pt1 | contig 12590 bp, 7 predicted proteins | sample TergutEmb28metaG_FD_89873 | JGI IMG/M metagenome (GOLD analysis project Ga0123357, IMG submission 89873) | Embiratermes neotenicus P4 segment gut microbial communities from Petit-Saut dam, French Guiana - Emb289 P4 | ecosystem: Host-associated > Arthropoda: Insects > Digestive system > Gut ... | reverse complement strand
GCGGGGTTTTGTCAGCGGGAAAGGGGGAAACCAAAAACCCGCAGAAAGGGGAACCGGCCCCCCCCCCCCCCCCCTGCCCGCCGTTAAAAATCGAACCGCAAATTCCGCCGAACCGTGACATTCTGTAGAATATTTTACCGCGTGTTCTATTTCCATACTTATCTGTAGGACGTTTGTCACGTTTACAGGTACAGTACACAGTACGTAGCGTGTAGATCTTTTACATCCTCGTGAAATGCCCTATGAATCCATGTTCCTTGTCCGCAACAGCTTATGTTGCAGGTTTAGCTCAACAGTCGAAAAGAACCTGATTTAAAAATATAAATACGCAGTTGGTTGATGCACTGTGCTACAAACCGGAAGATCGCGGGTTCGATTCTCTTTGGTGTCATGGAATTTCTCATTGACATAATCCTTCCGGCTGCAGTATGGCCCTGCGGTCAACTCAGCCTCTAGCAGAACTGAGTTCCAAGAATATTTCCTGAGGGGAGTAAAGGCGGCCGGTTCTAAGGGCTGACAATCTTACCACCATCATGTGGCGACTGTCAAGAAATCTGGAAACCTCAATCTCCTGGAATCCCTGTACAGGGATTGCTTTACCTTTTTATATGAGAATAAATTTTGACGTGGTACTCCGCAGTTGTCCAGATGGATAAGGAGGCAGTACCTCTCGCCTTCGTCACAACAGCCATTTCTCACACCGAACTGACCTCTCATCTAATTTCAAGTTCAACTTTGTCTGCAGTTCGCTTCAGTGGTTGGTGCTGCTACTTCGTGTTCAGAAGGTCCCGGGTTGAAGTCTTGGTTCGGAGACGGGCTATCCGGGATATATTTCCTGCTTTTTCCTGGTTCCCTCTAGACAAATGTCAAAATATACCGTAAATATAGCCAAGGCCTCTCCCACATTCATTATTGACTAATCGTCTACCGTTAGACGCTTTCTCCTGACAGCGGCCTCATATAAGCCGTGAATAAATATAAGTACACAGTCAGGAAATGGGACGGGGGACGGGGGACGGGGAGGGGGGCTATCGTGCTACGTGTACGGAAGAGTTGAATGGTTTTCGGAAATCACTCCAGGGATAGTTCTTTGAACTACGTCAAGACCGTCTGTTTTCAGATCTGCACTTGCTGTCCATTGGCGCTCATCTTCCCATTTCAGTCGATGCCGTAAGATCTCTGCAGATGACAAAACAACGCAAAAATAATCCAACAGTCAATTGGAAAAGCCACTGTAAACGTAGTAATAAATATGAAGAAGGAAGGCTCAGCTTAATCCTGGTTGCGCGTCATGTACCACTTTTCATGCATGTCTGATAAAATAAATTAACATTGTTTGGCTGTGGTTCAATGCTATGACAGCTGCTTCAATGAAAGTGACAAGCTTACCGCCACTCGGTCCATTGGTATGATGAATGGGTAAGTGGGTAAATGGGCACTATAAATGGTACGTGAGACACACACCTGTATTCGTACGCTGTTTTTCTCCCTCTGGCAGTGTTTGGACCTTGACTGAGAATTTTCTTTGAACAACAGTAGCGCCTTGTAGCATGTATACATCCTGTATATACCTCATAAATATAGGGGCAGAAGAGATGATAATACTTATACAGGGTGTATACAAAATTCTTAGACAGGATTAAAAAATGAGTTCTTCACTTGAAAACGAAGAAGAAAACTTCATATAAACATATGTCCGGAAACTTGAGGGTTGTCTGACCGTGCATCTTCCTCATGAAATAAAGTGAAATGCCAACTTGATACAACTAGGTAATTTTATTTGTGTATTCTTAACTCGACATGTTTCGGGTACATACGTCCATCATCAGAAGCATTAGATGTTGAGTTGCAGTATATGGTTTTCTGCACCGAATTTTTGGATGGGTGGTGGTCTTGAGAGCAGCTGCGTAGGTCGTGTTTACGGTGCGAATGGTGCCGTGCACGGCAGCATCCGCACCGTACACACTACCTACGAAGCGGCTCTCAAGACCACCACCCATCCAAAAACACGGTGCAGAAAACCATATGCTGCAACTCAACATCTAATGCTCCTGATGATGGGCGTATGTAACCGAAACATGTCGAACTAAGAATACACCAATAAAATTACCTTGTTGCATCAAGTTGGCTTTTCAATTTATTTCATATGTTCGGAAGATAGTGGTTTTTAAGTTTAACTGAAATATTTCATTCAAAAACAAATACCTTAAAGATGTAATGTTTTACTTACAACCGACATAATACATTTCCAATGAACAGTTCCAATTTAGTAGCTGTTGAGCTGTTGTTGTTTCTCAAGCTACAATTCACAGCATACGCTAAAAATATCTTCCACCAAAATCGTTGCACGCCTGGACACTTCTGATTGTGGAGTGTCGCAACCTTTCTAAGGTCCCGAGGCCGTTGCGAATGGTTCGACAAACATAAAAAGTGCGTTGGTAAGGTGTCTGTCCATGTTCAATTGTAGCTGAATACACTACACTTATGAAGTGTCGTCACACATAAGGGTTGCGGTCAACACGCCATTGGGCTGTCCCTCGAAAAAACAGATTTTGATATTTTCCTTAATCCTAGTAATTAACCAACTTAATGCACAAAATCTTGTTCTATAATAAGCTTATTAAGTGCCTCTACATGTTTCGAGCACCATGTGCTCATCATCAGGAGGTCAAAACTGTATTATGCAGCATCTAGTATCATCACACCTGTAGGTGGCCATCCCGTTCCCCGGTTGAGAGAGTCCTCTTTCAAGCTGTGCACCGGACGGCCACCTACAGGTGTGATGATACCAGATGCTGTATAATACAGTTTTGACCTCCTGATGATGAGCACATAGTGCTCGAAAGATGTAGAGGCGTAAAATAAACTTATTATAAAACAAGATTTTATACATTAAGTTGGTTAATTACTAAGATTATACTGAGATGCACGGTCAGGAAAACATAAAAAAAAAATTCTTTTCCCTATTCTGGTGTGAGTAGGTCATTCCTGAAATTTGTCCAAGCATTTTAGATACACCTTATATAGACACCAGACTTATTTCTCTGCAGATATTAGGAGGCACTTGTGACCAAGTCTACAAGGACTATGTTATTCACTGAGAGAGCATTGCATCTCTAAACATTTACAGTCAAAATAAGAATTTTAAAATCAGAATTCCAAAGAACAACGCGTTACTGCAAAGTAACATAAATGTTTACTTCCCTTATACTTCTAACTTCGCCTGTGCAGTACAGCAAGTTCTGAAAAAATACAGGTGTATGATACAGCTGCACAGTTTAAGAGAGTGTTTGTGTGAATACAGTAAGTGCTAAAGGGGTGTCCACATCACCGCTCGTAATAACATGTTTTTCTTTTCCTATGACACTCTTATTCACTTGTATACCAAGTTTAACACTTATTCAATCTAAGCAAAGTTTTCAGCCTGATTGTACTGTGCAATCTAGTCACACGGTTCGGACTAATCTTAAATATCAATCCATGTTTTTTATACAAATTACGCACCGTATTGGAGTGTTTGCTCAGTAGGTGTTTGATGTAAGTACCTGTAATTAATGGAGGTAGAGAAGAGCCACTTAGGATAAATAAAAGGAACATTCAAGTCTTCTTGGATGTTACGTCGTGTCGACTGGGAAACATTTACCGACGGTTCGGAGAAACGTGGTGACCCTACATGCATGGTCAGGTAACCAAATATGGGCCTTTTCACTCTTCTTGGACTGCTTGAACTTGAAGACGGAGGAACCAGAATCCATCGAAAAGTCCATAACTGTTTATCAGTCGAAAGGGCATAAAATTCCACAAGAATTAATCTTGGTCAATACCTCTAGGAGAACGTCAAGTCTCGTAAATACAAGGAAAGTACGAAGGATTGGAATTATGTCGTCAAGTGTACGCTTATATTACTTTTGGTGTGGGACTCTGAAAATCGTAAGCGCTTCTTGTTTGTTTTACAAATAGTACTGTACATGCTTTAGACTCCAGTTGAAATGTGATGGCACACGGTGACGCATGGGAGGGGAATTGAAGGGGAAACTGACGAATGGAGTGGGTAGCCAGTACCCTTCACACTACCTCGGAACATGGTGTATCCAGCATTACTACCGCTGATGCGCACACCTCGGCTGCCAGTAGTCGACTGGGAACTGACGCCCGCGCCGATTTAAATGGACTCGTCCGTTTCACTGAAAGACTAAATCTGGTACTGTGCGTGTTCCATCACATTTCAACTGGCCTGTACTTACAAGAAAGTTTCCGTTGAATATTCAACGGTGTTTACCAGAAGTTCCGAATAGTTGCGTAATATAATAACACCTTTCTTACATTATGCAATCATCATTATTATAATGTTTGCCTTAAACAGAAAAAAAAAAAAACACGGAGCTGTCTCTGAGTGTTTTCGCTTTGACGAAGGTAAATGATGAGCCATGTTCATGGAAAGTACGGCATGTCCAATCGCAGGAGGAACCTGCTCATAGAATGCGCAAAACCGCTCGCAGTTGTACTGCTACATAGCGACCGAAGAAACCGCCCGCTCTAGTATACAGTCCCGAGTTCCTCTTTAACGTGGGACTGTGCGCCGTAGAGCGGACGACATCAACTGCTACACAGCGACCGATGACAGCATTCGCTCTGAGGTTCTCGGTTCCGCGATGAAAGAAACAAGACAGGGAATGTAAGTATAACCTAAACTGAAGCGCATTTGCGGAACCATTGTTGCAGTGGAAAAGTATTACATATTGTGAGTGTGTATTTATAGCTACAGTCATACAGCATGCAAAGCGCATGCGCCGTATTATATTGTCATTTGTCACCTGTGGCCTGTATAGTTGTACCACGTTTTTCCACATTATCTCAATAAATGCACGATAAAAAAAAAAAAGGTTTTGAACATAATATGTGTGTTTTGATTTTCTCCACAACTCTGTGTGAAATATTCCTCATTCTTACAAGACAGAACGAAGTACTATCTTAAAAGTGTTTAGTCCTTCATGTAAAGTACACGTTTTCTTGTAAAACTACAATGAAACTAGAATTTTCTTGATAGATTTTCGAAAAATACCAAAATATCGAATTTCATGAAAATCCGTCCAATGTGAACCTATTTGTTTCCGTGGACGGATAAGCAGACAGACATGATGAAGCTGATAGTCGTTTTTCGCATTTTTTCGAAGGACCTTGAACATTTAAAGACTAAACGTAATCTGTGTTATATAAGGAATCAGTCCGTACCGCACAGTAAACACTTTCCACCACGATTGTAAAAAGCAGTCAGTTAATTATGTAGAAAGCAAGAGTCGCCGCCTGTTCTTAGATCTGCACAAAAGACTCAACGCAAAGCGAACACCATGTAGAATTTTTTAATATTAAACCTGGTGGTACGTAAAGAAACTGCTAGGCTTTGAAAGGTTAAAATGGATATTCGGCAGTGTATACGTACGTGGACAAATGTGTAGGAGTAATCCGCATATGCGTGTGTGCACAAGATGCATGCAGCGAGCGAATTGTAGGGCTGTATTGTCCGTCTGTCCAGCTGTCCGCCATTTGTGTGTATTCAGAACTATTAATTGGCTTCGGTTTATGCAACAGAAGACGTTGAGCTATTTTATTTGGTTTGTATCGATCGGCTCACTCTTCCACCATCTTTAAACCCAAATTCCTAGTAACAACTCAAAATACGAACCCTTGCCCGACCATCTCGGTTCAATCGGTAACATCTCTGTCTTGTTGTGTTGAGTAAGTTTACTCTTCGAATGTCGTCAGAGACACCGCCATCCTGACTACGGCTTGTTGTGTCTTCCTTAGGCCTTGCAAGGAAATTTCGGGGTGGTACATGCCACAAATGATTCCTTCCCCATCCTTCCCAGTTCATTATTCAATAATCATCACAACACTCAATGCTATGTGGACCGGGACAGCGCAGTCGGTATAGCGACTCGGTACGGGGCGGACGGTCCGGGGATCGAATCCCGGTGGGGGCGTGATTTTACGCACCCATCATGACAGACCCTGGGGCCCACCTAGTCTCCTATAGAGTGAGTATAGGGTCTTTCCCGGGGGTAAAGCGACTGAGTCATGGCGTTGACCACCCACTCTCATCTAGCCCCGAGGTCAAAGAAAGTGTAGAGCTATACTTCTAACGGGGCCTGGCCTAGGGCAAATTTTACCTTTACCTTTTTATTCAGTTCAGTGCAGACAGCTTGTGAGAGTTTTGGTAAAAAAATCCGTAAACAATCAAAATGCATACAGATGTTTCAACAGTGTGAAATATGGGTCGTAATTAGAGACTTAATTTTTTTATGCGAACCTTTCTTCGATAAGAAACGTATGACCCGTGTAATAAAATGGAAGGATACTAGGTTCTGTATGCAGTGTGAGTGACTGTAGAGAAACGGACATGTTTCGGTAAGGTCAGTTGTGTGGGAACATTGCAAACAACACATGAGCTTTGTAACATTATGTAGTTAAGGTCTGTTCTTGTAAATCCTAGATTGTCCTGGTGTTTCCATCAGCCTAGATGTAATGTGAAAGATACATTTGTGTTAGCCATCATTCCTGGGATTCTATTTGTTTTAGTAACCAAGTTCACAGTACTGTAATGAAGACTTTTTCTTTGTCTTTGTGTGAAAGTATACAGGCTTCGTTTTGTATGAACTGATATTTGTGTGAAATAGGGTCTTGTAATTACGCCACATAACCTTACTTTTTTAAGTTGTTAATCTAAATAAATAAAACATGAGTTTTTTCCATTATTGTTCCATCCTTTTCTAGTTTATTTCTTCTACTGCTGCTTACACACATTCTCATTGTTATTTCGATGTAGAAATTCTCATGTCATATTTACAAGGAATCTAACGGCGTTACGACGGAAGGTTCCGTACTGGGCAGTTCTGATTCATTCCGTTTCTGCTCTTGCTGTATGATCCTTTTCTGAATCCTAATAAAATGACTTTCATTTATGTACTACAGATTTTGACTCTCTATTCCTTTCAAAATTTCAGTTCTCTTATATCAAGTGGAACTCAAGCATCGAACAACTGTTGTGTCCGAGTCGTTGAACCAGCTGCATAATGGCTAGGCACAATTAAAGGCTGTGGGAAGAAACATTTATCGAATTCTCAACGGTAGGATGATAAGGAGTAAACAGCTAATAAACGAAGTCAGTCTAAGCCTCCATAATTAAAACTTGATAACGTTCATCCAAAAATGCGAATAAGAAAGGTAACTGTATTGTTTATAAATTATGATGGAAATAAAGCTTTTAGAACAAACAACATTCCAAAAACATATTGCGAAGAGGGTGTGACAATACAGCAGTGAACAGGATGATAGGCCTGCATGGCAGTCATAACTATATGGGGCAAACTGCAGGTTATTGGGGATGAAATATAAAGAAAATACAAGAATTAATATAAACAAAAAACAGAGATTCGCGATGCGTAAACTAAACGGTCGACGCACACACGTGCTAAAATGTAGGAAATCGTACTGCACTGAAAAGGCTGGTGTATGGCTATGACAGAAAATGGTTACGTGTGAATGTACAGACAATTAGGAAAGCTGACCGTCGCGGTGGCGAAGTTAGGTGAGGCACTGCGCTACAAGCCGGAATGTCGCGGGTTTGATTCCTGATGGTGTCATCGAATTTTTCATTGACTTAATCCTTCCGGCCGCACTATGGCCCTTGGGTCGATTCAGCCCCTCAAAGAAATGAGTACCAGGTTCCTTTCCCGGGACGTAAAGGCAGCCGGAGCTTAGGACTGACACCTTACCACCTGCATTTGCAGATGGTCTTGAAATGTTTGAGCCTGAACCGCCTGGAACCCTCAGGGCCTGTAATGGGCCTGTAGAGGGATTGCTGTACCTTTAACAAAAGGAGAAAGTGTACGAAGAGTAAAGGTTATTACAGTCCTGTGCAAATGATAGGTGTAATCTGAGAGATCTGGAGGAAAGAGCTACTTCTATTTTTTACTGGAAGAGAGGGCAGCAGGATTCTCTGTGTATTTGGTAAGCTGCCGGTCAATCATACACGCCGCGGAGGCGATGATCTTCATCGTCACGCCGTTAGAAGCGTTGGGTGTCAAAAATGCGCAAGAGTTCTTTGGAAATAGTAGCACAGGGACATGAAGACAGTGGAGTTTCTGTCCCTGGGAAGGGACAACGGAGACATATAAGCTGACATAGTGCACGAAAGTAAATAGTACAAGGATTCTATTCTAATAGAGCATAGAAAAGTTATGATAAGAAAGTTTGATAAAAAACATTTACTGCAAGAGATTTGAGATTTTCAGAACGGTGAAGATTTAGGTGAAGTTTAGGACTTCTATAGTGCGAAACCGTGTAGGATATTTTAAACTAACCGCTGTTTTACATGCATTTGTAATCGAACTTAATCGACTTTCTACGTGCAAAGGTACTGGCTCGCTACAAAGCAGATAGACTCACACTCATGAAGGTCTGCAGTTTCTTTAAAATATTTTGCAGATGTCGACTGTTAAAAAAAAGGAAAAATGTGACTCTTCTCATTATGTTGTCTTTGTAGATGTTATATTTAAAACTTTCGGCTTTTATCATCAATAAATGTACATGGTAAAACATTGAGACTAGACGCAGTGTTGGTATTCGATTAGGGCACGGCTTTCCAAGCTTATGAATCTCTGTAAAGACAGACATGAAGAACATTATTTTTCAGTGGTAAAATATTCATAATGTTATCTGCCTGATACCGAACTTGCAACTAAATTCGCGGGACTGTATATCGAATCTTTTTTTTCTCGTGAGCGCAGACTCCAACGACAGGGTGCAGATCTTCTCGTCAAGTCGGATGGAACCATAACGCAAATATCGCTTCACGGCTGCACCCTTTAGGATCCACACTATGGAATCCATATTTAAATCGCGTCTTGTAAGTAACAGGAATTAGTGTAAAGAAATGGCTTTAAGAACTGTTCTAATAATTTCAATAAGAATGAAATAGGGTGTGCTTTTGGGGCGACGGGCTATTGGACCCAGGCATTTTTCTTTTCCGGAATTCTGCATCTTGCTTATGGATGCATCGTAGAACATTTTAGACGCGGCACCGTCCTCAAGTACAGTCTTTATGTAAACTAGACCAAACACACAAAGAATCCACGTTTCTAGTAGGATCTGAATACACTATTCGTGTATTCGACCTCTAGAAGACATTTCACCTATCAGGCCGGCCGGTTGCTGTGATCACCAGGTCGGTTATTGCTGCAGACATTAAGTTCTTAAACACGTACTGTTTTACGAAGTGTAACTTATGACACCTCCAATGCCGCGAGTGACAGCTGTCAGCAACCGTTATGATCAACATGTCAGATTTATGTGGCATATTTATACCTTGCGTGGTTTTTCATTACTGCAGTATTGTGACATGTTGCTCACGCTGACCTTTAAACTGCGTGACTTGTAACACACGTGTGTTTATGTTTTGAAACCTGTATGAAAGTTTTGCCACATTCGGTTCGCACTTCTCATCGTACAACGTAAACACTTCAACATTAATACAATTACCTTCATCATATCAGGTGTTGTGTGTCTAGAAGAAAGCGTATTGGATGTCCTACAGATATCTGTAGTTAAACACGTGGCATATTTAGAGTCATTTGGGAGATATTCTGTCAGTAATTACTGGTGAGCTCAGCCATTGTCCTGATTAGGCTGCAAGTTGGGGACGAACCGACAACAGCAGATAGACAGACCGCCCCTCGGACCCAACTAGCCTCTTATTCGATGGGTACGATGAGATGCTTTCTTGATGCAAAGCGGCCAGAGCGTGACGCTAACAACTTACCTCTGTCTAGTGACAAAATGTAAGAAGGTTTGTAAGGAAAGAAGGGAATTGCATTTAGTATAGGCATGTTAAACTGGGCCGCGATACCGCAGTCAGTAAAGAAGCTCGCTACGAGCCGAACAATCCGGGCGAGATTTTTCGCATCCGACCAGACCGGCTGTGGGCCCAGCCAGCCTCTTATAAAATGAGTACCAGGTCTCTTTCCCAGGGATAAAGCGGCCGGTGCATGGCGTTGACCACGCACCCTCATTCAATGCCGAGTTGTAGAGGAAAACTCTACTCCCCTGCTGGGCCTTCATGGCCTGTTCGAGGGTGAACTTTACCTTTTATACGCATTTTAGAACCTAAACGACTTGAACCCGGGACTGTCAGATACCCTTGAGATATGGAACAGATTCCACGTCGACCTGACTCCGACAGAGCATTTGGACAATTGTTAGGCACTGGGCTTTATCGAGCACAGTGCCTTTTTGTATAACTTCTCTGAGAAGTCTTCCGGGACATTACGCACTGTCGACTGTTAATAAATACCTGCACGTCAGAGGACAGTAGTGCCTTCAGTTTCAGGGTAAAGTAGTACCATTTCATCCTGCATGTGGTGGCTTCACGATTCTTCAAATTTTCGGTAATCGCTTACCATTCGACACAGCTGTAACATCCCAGGAGACCGGAATCTCTGGACAACCAATACAGGTGAAGCCTGACGCCACGTTTCAATTTGGGCTGGAGTGACTTTAAAGATGAGTGACTTGTGCATCCTTCTGTGGAAACTGGCATTCTTGGTAAGCAGTGCAGTGAAGCGCGTGGTGTCCGGAGAGTTGAAACAGTCGTTCAACTGGCACGTAGAGAACCCTTCCCTTTCGTAATTGCGGTTAATCTTCATGATACTATGTTAGTGGATAATTCTGTTGGTTGTGAGGGAAAGTTATATGTGAACAGATGAGACATAACAAGTTCAGAGGCTATAATGGCGCTGGCGGTGGTTACAAAATTTACTGCTTTCTAATTTGTGACGTCGTGTTAATTGGTAAGTGGATTTCAGCGTTTTGGAGGAATCTGCTGCTATGTTTCTACTAAGATTGAGACAGCGGATTCTTCCGACATATTCGTACCTACCAACCAGACTACACGGCGTCACATCCCAGAGGACAGTAATATTAAATACAATTATCAACAGAAATGTGTGATTTTGTATTCAGATGCCAGAAACTGTTTTTTTCTCTGTACTTTTAATCGAAGTGATGGGCAAAATGGGTCGGCTGTTGGAGTTCGTCAACTCGTCAGTCCTGACGATGGTATCCTGCGTAGTGCAGCTGAACCAGTCTTGCAGTCTGCTATTCAAACAAGTATGTAGGCCTGCAGAGAACTGACGGCTGATTTCCACAGAGCTATAAAGCAAGCTTGCCAGTAACGTACGTTCTATGTACGCATATAACAAACAAGGGATATGTTGTCCATATAAATGCCACGAAAGTGTATGTGGCAGTGAAGGTGTAGCCCCACTGTTTCTTCGCATGAGCACGAGATGAAAGGCAGTTGTCAGCATTAGCCCCAGCCGCTTTTGCTCCGGGAAATGAGCCTTCAGTACCCATGGCAAGGAGGCTGGACGTTTTCGAGAAGAGATAAGCTTCTTGCCCTTACCGGGAAACAACCCACGATTTCTCGGACATCCAACTGGTAGTAAAGCCACTATATACCTATAACAATTTGTGAATCAACAACCGAACTTTTACCAATTACGAGCCTGTAAGTAATATGATACAATAAGACATTTCACAACCGATAAATATACTGTTCTCTAAAAAGTTGTTCCCACAATCACGATTTCAGTCATTGGGGCGTGACGACGTATAGTTTGGTACATTGGTACTGTACCGAAGGTTTGGAGGAACATGCTGCCTAATTCTACAGGGTTTAACGAAACAACACTATGCGAAGTTAGTAACCATGTTACTATCCATTGCCAGATATCAAATCTCGCATTGTATCCAACAATGGTTGCACTTTGAAGTAGTGTCAAAATATAATAAGAGTCTCATTTATACTTACTTTTTCATTATTGCAACTAAATTCACTCCACAGAACAACTAAATGTTTCGATCAATCAAGAAATCTGCTCCCTCTTGCGGTAACCGAACACATCTTACCGTGATCGTGTGACGTCACCACTGGTCCCTACCTTGAGACAAATTACTTGAGACTCCACATTCTTACCTTATTTGTTTAAGGTCTGTTTGAATGTTACATTCCTCTGCATGTCTAGGTATTCAAACAGGTCTCTTTAGTGCAAACTATTTTTACGTACTCACATATTAATTTAGCATCTCCTGCATACAAGTTTCATTCATCGCTTTTCTTATTCTTCTTTAGCTGATGTTTGCTAATAACAAGCGAAGGTTACGTACTATGAAGCTCCTCATTACACAGGTGTTTCCAATCCTTTTGTTGTAGAAGTGTAAAACTGGTGTTACTTTCGGATATGCGTTTGCTTTCGTGGGAAATAAATATAGTTCTGCTCAGTCATGTCTTCTGATAGTATTAGATAGAGGTGCACAAATCCCGGTCGCTTAGTCGCCCGGGCGACTGAATTACGTGTTTGGGCCAAATATTTTCAGCATGATTATTGCACATTTTCTCCAGGTCACATGAACCGAGCAGACAGCGCCAGATTAAGAGTAACGTTCACATGCCGCCCCAGAAATTGAGGCCCTCATTACCGGGCTGTCACCCTTCTGGCGCCTAGAATTTGGAGTTGGCTTGTAGTTTTTTTTTT
>Ga0123357_10008934_pt1 | contig 12591 bp, 8 predicted proteins | sample TergutEmb28metaG_FD_89873 | JGI IMG/M metagenome (GOLD analysis project Ga0123357, IMG submission 89873) | Embiratermes neotenicus P4 segment gut microbial communities from Petit-Saut dam, French Guiana - Emb289 P4 | ecosystem: Host-associated > Arthropoda: Insects > Digestive system > Gut ... | reverse complement strand
TCATCTGTAATTCTCCAATCTCTTTCTGTCGATACTTTTGGCAGTTTTCCAAAAACGTATGTTTTAGAGAAATCTATGACACTTTCAAATTCATACGAACTTCCCCAAGCATCCCCAATTGCTCCTCCAATTATACAACCTTCAAAATTATTTTTCATAATGCAATGCTCCTCTTTCAAATTACAGATAACGGTAAAATATGTGCATCTATTCGGCAATTTATCTTGTTTTGCAAAAATAATCAAAAAAATAAAAAGATATGTGATTTCACAGAAACAATTCTGCAATTTCCTGATTATCCAATTGTTCCAACGGATTATTTGAAGTGATGAATGTGTTGGATAATGCTAATTTAGATTTTTGCAAGTGGATGATTTTTTCTTCGATTGTGTCGCTCGAAATAAAACGGTAGGCCATCACATTTTTATCTTGGCCAATGCGATGCGCACGGCTCAGGGCTTGCATCTCGGCCGCAGGATTCCACCAAGGGTCGATAAGAAATACATAGTCGGCTGCGGTCAGGTTCAATCCTGTTCCTCCTGCTTTCAGGGAAATAAAGAAACAGTTAATATCGTCGTTTTGGATGAATTTATTGATTTCTTCTTCGCGATTAATTGTTTGTCCGGTGAGCATGGCGTATTTCCAGCCTTCCCTGTCGAATTTTTGAGCTAATAACTTAAGGTGTTTTACGAAAGAAGAAAAGATGAGTACCTTATGCCCGTTTGCTTTCAAACTTTCGAAATAAAGGATAATTTGGTCGAATTTACCGGAATCATCCTTGTACTCCAAATCGATTAACGACGGATGGTTAGCCAGCAGCCGGAGGCGCATCAAGCCTTGCAACGCGATAAAGTTGTTTTTGGTGAGGTTTTCTTTGCTTTCCAATAAGACATTCCTGATGCGGTTTTTCTCTACAGAATAAATATCTTGCTGACTTTCCGTCATATCACAATAAACAATTTCTTGTGATAATGGAGGTAAATCGGGAGTAACCTGTTCTTTCGTGCGCCGGAGTAAAAACGGTCGTATTAATCGTTGCAGCGCTTCTTCCGTATTTTTATTCTTTTCTTTGGTAATTTTTTGGATGTAGTTGTTTTTGAAAGCAGAAAAATTACCCAATAATCCGGGATTGATAAAGTTGAATTGCGCCCAAAGGTCTGATAATGAGTTTTCTATCGGAGTTCCTGTCAGTACGAATTTGTGCAACGAATAAAGCTTTTTTACAGCTTTATAAAGTATCGAATCCGGATTTTTGATGTATTGACTTTCATCTAATACGATGTAATGGAAAGAATATTGGCAAAGATATTCCACATCGTTCCTTACGATGCTGTAAGATGTAATAACAACTTGATAATGTCTGAAAATTTTATCGATATCATTGCTTTTTATCCTTTTATTTCCGGCGTATATATATACTTTCAAATCGGGAGCGAATCGTTTCAATTCGTTTTCCCAGTTGTGAATCAATGATTTGGGAACGACAATTAAGGAAGCGGAAAGTGTCGATTCCAATTGTGAAAATAAAGAAAGTTGTCCTTCGGAAGAATTTTGAGACCGTTCTTTTTTTTCGGCTTTTGAATAAATATAATCGAGCAATGTGATGGTTTGCAGCGTTTTACCTAAACCCATATCGTCGGCTAAACAGCCGCCCAATCCTACATTGTACAGGTGTTCCAGCCAGTAAAAACCTTCCCTTTGGTAGGGCCGGAGCACGTTATCCAGATAAGGAGAAGGTTCGGGATGTTTTTCGGGTAGTTGACGGAATTTTTCCAATTCTTTCTTTTTCTTTTTCGAAAAGAGCGTGTCGATCGAATCATCCAAGACGCCCATGTGCATTTTTTGAATTCGTATGCCTTTTTCGATTTCTTTTCCATGAAGAAACAAGTCGTGATAGCGATGAAACCATTCTTCCGGAAGAATCACTACGCTTTTATCCGGCAATATATATTCAATATTTCCATTCAGAATATGCTTTCTAAAGCGGGAAAACGCTATCTTAAATTCACCGATAATCACTTCGATTTCTACATCGAACCAGTCAATTTTTATATCTAAAGTCGATTGCATCTTGATTTCACCCGTGTAAAACGTCTTTCCCGTATTTTGTTCGATAACGAAATCGGATAAGGCTTCTTTGTTTATATTCAGCCAACCAATCAGTCCGTATCGCTGCAATATTTCAGGGTTTTGTTGAAGATAAAAATGATTGTCGCCAACTTGTTTCAAACCTAATTCCAATGGCTTTTGTATGAGCCGTTTTTCCCAATTGGTATCGCGTGTAAACCAGGAAATAGTTTCTTCTCCGTTGATTTCTTCCAATCCGACGAACTTCGTTTTTCGTTGTACAGGGTTAAGCCGGTGATTATTGTACTGAAAATAAAGGGATAAAGTCAATTGCTGATAAAAATCTTCTTCCAAGACCAGCATGGCATGTTTATCAGGAAAGATTTCCGTCATTTCAATACCTTCAATTTTTACTTCATATTTAGGAATTGTTTTAAGGATGAAATTTTGAATGTACATTTTTTCGGAAGATGCGGGAACTGCAATGTATCCCTTATCAAAAAACGGCGTTAGTTTTTTGGATTCGATGTTTTCAACACGGTGTATTTTATCTCCCAATAAAATAATACAGGGCTCTTGAGATAAGATGTAAGCCGGTTTTTCCTGTAATGAAATCTCGTTATCTTGATTGGTCAGGGAGATAAAATAACGCAGACCATTCTCGTCTTTTATAAAATTAAAAAGACATTGGGTAGGGGCGGGGAGTATTTCTATTTTATAGCGTTCGTAAAGTGTTTTGTTTGCAAGGTCTTCCCGCAAGTATATAGGGATAGTCGAGTGTAGCGCAAAATCAACCACTTTGCGGATATTGATTTCAATTCTGGGTCGTATTAGGTTGTCAATAGTTTCCTGAGAAATTTCATCCCTGAAACTAACAGTACTCTTTTTATAGGAATAAGCTTTCGTTAAAGATGTATCGGAAACTTCGTCAATCAGTTTGATTAGCTTAACATCCGCTTCGGGGGCGCCTTTTTGTTCTTCTTCCTTTGCATTTGGAATTCCTAATATTTTCACGCTTCCGCTTGGCAATTCTTCCGCCCAATAGATATTGAATTTCCAGCCGAAGTGACGATGTTTCGATACAACTAAAATTAATTTTTCTTTCACCGGTTTTTTCTTTGCGTTGTTATAAGCAGGCAAAGGTACGAAAAATAACCCTAAATTTCTAAAGAGAATTTTAATTTCTAAAAAAAACTAAAACCCAATCAACATCTATTATTCCGCCTCTTCCTTTTCTGTCGAAGCGCATAAAACGATTCTTAATTTTGTAACCCCATTTATTTGTTAATTTAAAACCGTTTCTTTCGGCTATTATGGTAAGGAAATCAGCTGTGTCAAAATATATATCACTCACTTTACTGTCACCAACGACCATTACATAATGAGCATTTTGTTTCAAACATTTTGAAATTTCGGCAAAATGTTTTCCCATTTCAACAAAATATTTATAAGTTATATACGAATGTTTGTGTCCGTTTTTTTTATCTGTTTCAAATACCTCTTGCAATTTTTTGTCTAACAATTCAACATTTAGTTTTGAAGTATAAGGTGAATAAGTTGTAAATTCTTTTTTCAAAATTTGTTTATTGCCAATATATTGCGTTTTTTTTCGTTTTGTAAATTTTGAGTTTGCATTTGGAACAGATCACCAATCCAAAACAATTCAGCCATTTGATTATATATATAATCTATTGCTTTTATGTACGGTGGTGAAGTAATTGCTAAATCAACTTTTTTGCTTTCTAATAAATCTGTCAAAGAATTTGCGCTTGAAGACACAATTATTTCAGCAGATTTTAAATTGGGGATTAAAGAAAATTCTGTAATTCTTTCAATAAAATAATTTAATTGCGAAAGAAAAAGTGTAAAAGTTTCTTCTGGTTGTTTTATTTTGGTATGGGATACATAAGTTTTTTGTGATTCATTGTCAGCATTTGAAACTCTACGAATTATTGAAGAAAAACAAATGAGCAACAGATCTTGGATATTTTTTATTGTTATTTCATTTCCAAACTTTTCTGTTATTTTGTTTATCTGTGTTCTAATTATTGATAATTTTTGTATGGTTTCTTTTGTAAACCAATGTTCTAATGATTGACAATCAGGAATAAATAAATCTTTTGGTGAATCTTCAATATTTTTTTTCAGCCAATCAACAATTAAATTAAGTTTTTCAATATCAATTTTTGTAGTTTTTACTTTTGAAATCAAAGCAGAAAGAGGGTCTATATCTATTCCTATGGAAAAATTTCCAGATAAAGCACTTTCTACCAAAGTTGTACCGCTTCCACAAAAAGGGTCAAGTATCAATTTATCGGTTTTGTTTTTTAAATATTTATTTATTGCCCACTGTGGAATTTGAGGAATAAATTTAGCCGGATATTTGTGAAAACCATGTGTATATTGAGTAACACTGTTTGTATTTATACTTAAAACAGTACCAAAATCGATATTATCTGGAATTATATTTTTTACTATTTTATACTCCACGCTACAATTATTTTTTTAATAAAACAATGCTTTCTCTTAAATATTCTTTCAACGGTTCTAAATCTTTTTTTTGTTGTGAGCTTGTTGTTAAATGTCTTGTTATAAATATATTTTCAACATTAAAACCGACTTCTTTTGCAATTTGTGCGGTTAAAATATCAGATGGAATAATCACACTTGAATATGCCGAATTTCCGATTACAATCCCAACATAACCGCCTTTTTGTGTTTGTAAATACAATTTTTCCAAAAGCGTATGAGTGTCATCAAAATATCCTCTTACAACAGTGGGTATTCTTTTACTCCACAAATTGCCTTTATCAAACAAAGAAATTAAATTCTCAATATTTTCATTATAGTAATTTATCGGTTTGCTATTTAGAGAATTTGTATTTGAGCGAAATCCTGTTTCTCGCAGTTTTTTAAACATTTCTCTGTCTTTCACAAAACTGCCAAGCCATAATTCAACTTTGTGTATTTCGAAATAGTCAAAACAATTACAATAAGGTGGTGAGAAAAAAGTAAATTGAATTTCATCTGAAAATAGATTATCAAACGACAAACAATCATCATTGTAAACATGTGGTTTTTTTTCTATTAAACCATAATTATTTTGAATGTCAGATAAATACAAATTTATTTTTTGTGAGATTTTATTTTTTACAAAAAGAAATTTATCATTCGGAAAATGTTTGTTTTCCCATTCTTCTTTTGGAATGTCCAAATATCCCGAAGATGTTCTTTTCCTGTTTTTATATTTTATGCCGTTTCCCTCTTTTTTGATATTGGCAACATCTTCAATTATTGACAACCAAGCAACAAAAAGTAAATTTTGTATTTTCTGATTTTCAATATTTTTAATATATGTTTTTAATTGCAATACCGTCTGTAAGATTTCATTATTGAACATTTTATCTGCCAAATCAAAAGAATGTGTATAATTTTCATTTGAGTTCTCTAATCGTTCAATTTTTCTTTTTTCAATTATAATTTCATTTATATCGCTTTGGCTATATTGTTCATTTTCTACTTTTGCAACTAATGCAGAAATTGGATTTACATCAGTTCCAAATGATTGCAAATTTTTATGTCGTGCAGATAATAATGTTGTTCCACTTCCCGAAAATGGATCAAAAACATTTCCAGTTATTTTTAATTCATTTAAAAAAGCCGTTACTAATTTAGTAGAATATCCCTCACGATAAGGAAACCATCTTTGTATTGGTGTTAAATGTGCTTGTTGAAAATGCACTTGATTTTCAAAAGAGCGCGCCGAACTAAAGGATAAATTTTTTTCTAACGATTTAAATACTGAAAGTTGTCGTTTTTGTTTATCGCGTTCCAAAACATTGTTTTCTTCAAATAAAGAATAAGCGACAAATGGTTCGCTCACGCAGGAACATTCAAATTCGTCAAATTTATAATTGTAATATTTTTGTGCAGTCTTCATTAAGCAAATTCTAATTGTTCGTCAACTGCTTTGTTCGAAAATTCTACTCTGTAAATTGTTGGAGTAGCGTATAAAATGCCATCAGTATTCTTTTTAACAGGGTCATTTATGATACTGATAAAAGTTCCGAAGTTGGTAAAATAAATTCGATAAATATAAAAATGCCCAGCGTGTTGTTCGGCCGCAACCCATTCGTTTCGAGTAAGATTTATTGAATCTAATGTGTCGGTAAAGTTTGGCGGATTGACACGAGTTGTCGCTTTAACTTCGATGTATCTGAAAAATTCGGGACTTAAACGATTTCTGCCGGCTTCAATAGAAACAATATCATAGCCCAACCCTTTTGTTTTTCCAAGATAATTAACTTTATTAACCAATCGAGGGTTGAATGATTTAACAAGATTTTTTTCATATTCAAGTACGAAATTTTCACCCTCGTTTCCTAATTCAACTGTGGATTTACCTATTTGCTGCCCTTTTAATATGGAAGTTACAGCATCTAAACTATTAATTGAAGTGTTAAATTTTTCTTGGTCAATTTGAGAAGAGTTGCCAAAATATTCTTGCCATTCTAATTCTATTTTTTTACCAATATTTTTTTCTTCCAAATCGTATTTTGAATAGTCAATAATAAGCGGAAGCCTTAGATTTTCAATAAAATAATCTATTGAGATTTGTTCTTTTGAATTTATCCAAATATTCGAACCATCTTCTCTAATCAGATTTGCTAATTTCAAATAGTCAAATTGTTCATTTATATGTTGATAATCCCATGCATAATTTTTTGTAACAGCAACTTTTTTAGTGATTTTATTTGCTCTGTCTGACAAAACTGTTTTTAAAACTTCTTCGACAGAAATTTTACCTTGTAAAACTTGCAGTGAATTCAAAACATAATAACCGATTTCATGTTTTGTTAAGACAACATTGTTTTGTTGTGCTTCTTGCAACAATGAAAGTATAAAATGATACGGCTTAAAAGATATTCCATTTTGAATTTTATCAATCGCTGTATTGATTTTTTGAGAACCATTTGGTTGTTGGAATTGAAAACAAACGCTTTTAAACAATGCCGGTTGGTCGCTATCTTCAAGATATTTTTTTGTTCTGTCTGAAAGATAAATGATTTCGTTTTTTTCGTAAACAAGTCCGAGCAATTTATCAACATTTTCTGTCCTGTGATTTTTAATCGTTTTACTGTCTTCCTTAATGTATTTTAACAATCTTTCATCAAATTCTTTTGTAAAATTCATAGTAGAAATCGGGCAGATTTCACTTAAAATCTCTGCATAAATTGGCAGATAGTCGTCCATTCTCGAAATAGATTTTCCTCTGATTATTGTACAACGATATTGAATGTCTGGATTATACATGGTTAAAATTTTATTTTTTACGATTATAATCTCTATGATATAATTTTTTGCCTTGAGTTGCAAAAGTAATTTATTTTAGATATTTTCAGCTACATTTGCAAAATATTATATCTGAAATTTATGTATACGTTATTATCCAAAGAGTTGCGCAATATCTTTAATTCCATTTCCGGAATACTTTTTTCTATTATATTTTTAATAGTATGTGGAGCTTTACTTTGGTTCATTCCGGGAGATTATAACATTGTAGAATCCGGATATGCTTCTTTATCTTCATTCTTCGATTTGGCTCCGGTTTTGTTGTTGATTTTAATTCCGGCTTTGGCTATGCGTACGTTTTCGGAAGAAAAAAAGCAAGGTACATTAGCATTGTTAGTTACCCGACCGGTGCGGTTATTTGATATTGTTTTCTCAAAATATTTGTCTGTTTTGATAGCGGTCTCGATAGTTTTGTTGTCGACGGTTGTGTATGTTGTCTTTCTTTCATATTTTGCTTTACCACAAGGAAATATAGATTTGGGCGCAATTGCCGGTTCTTATCTGGGGTTATTGTTTTTGGTATCCGTATTTGTTGCTATTTCAATTTTTGCTTCTTCTTTAACATCCAATCAAGTGGCGGCCTTTATTACAGGATTGTTGATTTGTGCCGTTTTTTATTATGGAATAGATTTATTTTCAAGCTTATTCTTATCGGGAAAAGCAAACCATACTGTTCGGAGTATAGGTTTTTTATCTCATTATCAATCGCTTCAAAAAGGCGTAATCGATACTTACGATGCAGGTTATTTTATTATTATGTCTGGTTTGTTTTTAATTTTCATTTTGCAAACTTTACATTTTAATTGCAAACGATTGATTATTAATATATTGGTTTTTTCTTCTTTGTTAATATTGAGTTCTTTTTTCAAACTCGGATTTGATTTGACATCAGATAAACGTTATACTCTTTCCAAGCCGGTAAAAACCATGTTGAGAGAAATAAAATCGCCGGTTTTTATCGAGCTTTATTTAGCAGGAGATTTGAATCCAGGATTCTATCAATTGCAAAAATCCACTTTAGATATGTTAAATGATTTTTCCAACTTATCATCGGGAAAAATAAATTACAGGGTAATTAATCCTTATGAGGTCGGAGATAAAGAATTTATGAAAACCTTGTCGGAAAAAGGAATAAAAGGGATTAGTGTTAATGATAGGAACAGAGAAGGGAAAATCGTGCAGCAAATAGTCTTTCCTTATTTATTAGTCAAATCCGGAAAAAATGAAATTCCTGTTGCACTTTTAATCAATGAACAGGGGCGGTCGGGACAAGAAAACCTGAATGCTTCTATCGAAATGCTGGAATATCATTTGGCCAATGCGTTGGAAACTATCACCCGTGAAGAGCCTCAAAAAATTGTGTTTTTACAAGGACATGGAGAATTAACTCCCGATCAGCTATCGGATCTTTTTGATTTATTGAGTTATCATTACCAAATAGATTTGGGCGCTTTGCCCAAGAATCCGGAAGCGAGTGCATTAGATAAATACGAACTCGTTGTTGTTCCAGGGCCGCAGGAACCGTTCTCAGAGGCCGAAAAATATGTATTAGACCAATATATAATGCATGGAGGAAAAATTGCTTGGCTGATTAATGGCGTTAAAGTTGATTTACAGGCTTTATCGGCGGCGGGAGAAACTCCAAGTATGGCTAACGAAGTGAATTTAGATGATTTGCTTTTTGGTTATGGAGTTCGTATAAACCCTGTTTTGTTGGCGGATGTTCAGTGCTTAGAAATTCCATTAGATACAAGTCGGGAAGATATAGAAGATTCTTATACTGTTGCTCCGTGGCATTTTGCTCCTGTGTTGAATGTTGGGAATAGTTTGTCCATTTTTAAAGGTGTTTCATTGGTGAAAACAGCTTTTGCAAGTACACTTTCATTTGTCGGAAAAGAAGCTCAGAATCCTGATAGAAATCATCTGTTGTTATATTCTTCCGATCTTTCGGCTGTTGTTCAAGTTCCCGAAATGATTAGTTTACATGAGATAAACAGGCCTCCAGATAAAAAATATTTTAATCGGCAACATTTGCCTGTTGGCGCATTGATAGAAGGCACGTTTATATCAGGGTATAAAAACCGGCCAATTCCTAAAGAGGTTGTTCCCGGAAATCAACAATATAAAGATTCCATCGGCCATAACCGGATGGTTGTGATAGCTTCGGAAGATGTAATTAGGAATGAAATAACAGAAACTGATTCCGGTCACAAGATATGGCCGCTTGGTTATGACCGGTATTCGGGAGTTCAATTTGGTAATCGAGAATTTATGTTTGATATAGTTAGCTATTTGACAGACGATTCCGGAATATCTGCTCTCAGAAATAGACACCTGCAATTGCGTTTGTTAGATAAAACTAAGTTATCCGAAAACCGGTTAATTCCTGTTTGGGTTAATGTTTTGCTTCCTTCTTTTCTTCTTTTAGTTTTATTTATTGTTAATTATTTGTTGAGAAAAAGAAAATACAGCAAGACTTGGAGTTGAAAATAAATTCTTATATTTGCAATCTTGTTTGGCGTAGTTAAAGATTACGCGAACAGTAGAAACAATATAAAAATAACATAATATTATGAAATTCGTAGTTTCCAGTAATTCCCTTTTGAGCCATTTACAAACCATTGGCCGTGTGATTGCATCCAAAAATTCTATTCCGGTTTTGGATTGTTTTTTGTTCGAACTTAGAAATGATAAATTAACCATTACGGCATCTGATAATGAAACCCGTATGGTAACATCAATCGACGTAAATGATGTAACCGGTGAGGGCGTATTCGCTATTCCCTCTAAAAATTTGTTGGATTCATTAAAAGAACTTCCAGAACAACCGGTTATTTTCGACATTGACGACAGTACGTTGGAAATGTTTATTTATTATGAGAATGGTAAATATAACTTTATTGCTCAGAATGGCGATGAATATCCTCAGCCAAGACCATTAAAAGACAATGCAGTTAATTTGCAAATACCGGCTGATGTGCTATTTTCAGGGATAAACCGTTCTCTGTTTGCTACGGCTGATGATGAATTGCGTCCGGTCATGAATGGTGTTTACTTCGACATTACTGTTGATGACATTACTTTTGTGGCTTCCGACGGACATAAATTGGTACGTTGCAAATCGTTATCAGTGAAAGGGTCGGAGAGGGCATCTTTTATTCTTCCTAAAAAACCGGCAAACTTGTTAAAAACAATTCTTCCGAAAGAATCAGGAGAAGTTTCTCTTGCTTTTGATGATAATAATGCATACATCAAATTGGAACATTTCGATTTGGTTTGTCGTTTAATTGAAGGTCGTTATCCTAATTACAATGGGGTTATTCCGCAAGATAATCCGTATAAGGTGACTATCGACCGTTTGATGTTTGCAAATGCGTTGAAACGTGTTTCCGTATTTTCCAATCCGGCGAGCAGTTTGATAAAGTTGAAAATATCATCTAATAGTATTTTGATTTCGGCTCAAGACATTGATTTTTCCACATCAGCCGAAGAAACGGTTGCTTGCGTATACGACGGAACAGATATGAGTATCGGTTTCAAAGGAAATTATTTAATTGATATTTTGAATAACCTTCCTTCTTCTGAAGTTGTTTTAGAATTGGCAGACCCCTCGCGTGCAGGTATAATTCTTCCTATTGAAAATGAAGAAAATGAAGACCTGTTAATGCTGTTGATGCCGATGATGTTGAATGAATAAAATGATAAGAATTTATTGGTAGTCATCGGAATTAATCAGAAGTCATCGGAATATTAACTTCTGATTAATTCCGATGACTTCCGATTAACTCCCGATAACTTCTTACTATGCAATTAAACCTCAAAAATCCATTAGTTTTTTTCGATTTGGAAACTACCGGAATTAATATTGTTTCCGATCGTATTGTTGAGATTTCTTATTTGAAAATTCACCCCGATGGTAGAGAAGAAGCCAAAACCAGAAGAATTAATCCTGAAATGCCTATTCCCCCTCAAGCTACAGCTGTTCATGGAATTACGGATGAAGATGTGAAAGATTGTCCTACATTCAAATCGATTGCAAAATCATTAGCTGCTCAAATTGAGGGTTGTGATTTAGCCGGTTATAATTCCAACCGTTTTGATATTCCTTTGTTGGCGGAAGAATTTTTAAGGGCGGATGTTGATTTGGATTTGATGAAACGCAAATTTGTAGATATTCAAACAATCTTCCATAAAAAAGAACAACGTACTTTAGCTGCTGCATATAAGTTTTACTGTGACAAGGATTTAGATGATGCTCATAGCGCTGAAGCCGATACTAAGGCAACTTATGAAGTCTTAAAATCGCAATTAGACAAGTATCCTGATTTGCAAAACAATATTGACTTTTTGTCGGAATATTCTTGTTTTGGAAATAATGTTGATTTTGCAGGACGTGTAGTTTATAACGATAAAAAACAGGAAGTTATTAATTTTGGTAAATATAAAGGTCGTTTAGTTGTGGAAGTGTTTAAGGAAGACCCCGGCTATTATGGCTGGATTATTCAAGGCGATTTTCCATTACATACCAAAAAAGTTTTTACCAATATTAAGTTGAGAGATTTTAAGAAGTAAAATAACTGAATAATTTATTAGCCACGAATTTCACGATTCAACACAAAAAATAGTGCTAATTCGTGAAATTTGTGGCTAATTCTTAATTATCTTTGTCCCGTAGTCGACCGGTCTGTCGCTGTTTGAAAAAAGAGAGGAAAGTCCGGACAACACAGGGCGCCGAACTACCTAACGGGTAGCTGTTCGCGAGGGCAGAGGAAAGCAGAAGAAAATAACCGCCGCATTTTATGTGTGGTAAGGGTGAGAAGGTGAGGTAAGAGCTCACCGGGTTTTGCAGCAATGCAAAATGCCGTGCTCCTTTCGGGTTGCAAGGTCATGTATACCGGCGCATGTAGGGCGGCCCGTCCGATGCCGGGGGGTAGACTGCTGAAGTTTGTTGGAGACAACAAACGTAGATAAATGACAGACATTTGCTTCGGCAAATACAGAATCCGGCTTACAGGTCGACTACTTTTTTAAAACCCCTAAATCCCCTAAAGGGCAGGGCTGTTAAATTATTTTGTTTAGTTCTTTGAAATGATTATATTAGCGCACAAAAAAGCTATGACATTACAAGAAATGCTCTCTACCGTAGAAGACCCCCGTTCAAGACATGGTCTT
>Ga0123357_10008933_pt1 | contig 12591 bp, 6 predicted proteins | sample TergutEmb28metaG_FD_89873 | JGI IMG/M metagenome (GOLD analysis project Ga0123357, IMG submission 89873) | Embiratermes neotenicus P4 segment gut microbial communities from Petit-Saut dam, French Guiana - Emb289 P4 | ecosystem: Host-associated > Arthropoda: Insects > Digestive system > Gut ... | reverse complement strand
GAGCTGAAATGAACACGTTTCGGCTAACGAATGTGATTCCGGAAAGAATTATCGTCGTTAGTCGAGGTATCACTGTATATTAGTTTCAACAGTCTCTCACATTGCATCAGTAGGAAATGCGGTGTTAGAAGTATAGATCCAACCATTCATGACCTCGACACTAGATGGGGTAGTCAACGCAAAAAACTGGCCGCTCTACGCCAGGAAAAGAGACCCAGGTCCAGTGTAAATGAGGCTGGGTAGGCCTCGGGCCGGTCTGGACGAGTACGGGAAACCTCACCTCCAGTAAGTTTCAAAGCCCAAACCGTCCAGCCCGCAACGAGTCGCTATATATATATATATATACACACACACAGAGTCAATCCAAATATTATTCTTTCACCGCAGTTTGTGGCGTTATATCAAGGGTGGCAGTAAATCAAAATACTGTATGAAAGTGAAATAAAGTGAAATGCCAACTTGATGCAACAATGCAATTTATCGAAGTTTCTTTAGCTGGACATGTTTCGGGCACATACGCCCATCATCAGGAGCACCAGATGTTAAGTTGCAGCATATGGGTTTCTTCACCAAGTCTGTAGATGGGTGGTGGTCCTGAGAGCCGCTGCGTAGGTCGTGTTTCCAGTTTGGAAGGTGCCGTGGCACATACTTGGTGCAGAAACCCATATGCTGCAACTTAACATCTAGTGCTCCTGGTGATGGGCGTATGAGCCCGAAACATGTCCAGCTAAAGAAACTTCAATAAATTACATTGTTGTATCAAGTTGGCATTTCACTTTATTTCATGATGAAGATGCACGGTCAAACAACCCTCACATTTGTATGAAAGTGAGTTCCTATTCAGAGACTGTCATGGGCCAAATGTGAGGGTGGCGCTATATCGGGGGCACTGTGTTGGGGTTTGCTTTATGTATGTATGTATGTATGTATGTATGTATGTGTGTGTGTGTATGTATGTACGTACGTATGTATGTATGTACGAGTATGTATATATATATATGTGTGTGTGTATGTACGTGTGTACGTATATATATATATATATATATATGTACGTACAATTATGTATGTGTGTATAAAGAAAATGAGAGAGAACTATTTGTTCTATTTAACGACGCTGTCAAATGCTAAGCATATGTAGCGACTGTCGACTGAATGAAATATGATGATTGAGCTCTGGCCGAATGATTCTGACGGGTGCAAGAGGACAGTAATAAAAAGATGCTGTCGCAGTAAGCATGTTCCAGTGCCACACTGTCCACCACACACCCCATAAGGACTGCTCTCGGGTCCAAAATAAACTCCTGCGGCGAGAGGCCGGCGACTGAGACATTCCACTTAAATTACTCGAAGAAAATTAATCAATTTGTCATTCGCGCTTATTTTTGCTTGAGTTTTAAGGGAAGTTGGACGTTAAGTGCTGAGTTACTAGTGTTCAAATCCTGGCGGGGATGTTTCATTTAATGATCACTTCATTTCCATCTGTCCTTGCCAACTGATCTCCTGAGAAATTGTTAAGATATACGGAATGGCCAAAGTTTGAAAGTGATGGATCATCTAAACCTTTTTGCCCATGTTCTAAGAAACTGTGTAAAATTACTTCCACGTTCTGTACACACACAAATGACGGATGTAACGGAATATTTATCCTATACTGATAGTTAAAAACTATGAATTTTCTTTATGAAACTTTCGCAATTAGAACGCAGCAAATATGTTTCTACTACATTTGTATAATTAATCCGGTTGTTTTATGATACATACACCAAGAAATCATCAGTCTTTTGATGTTTCACTGGCTTATGCATTTACTAGTTGTATATTCTTCTCCGTCTGCATGGGAACCACTTAGCACATTTTCATCAAATTCAAGATCTTTTACTGCAATTAGCGTCGAGTGATTTTGGGGTAAATGGAACAAAAATGACGGAAGTTTTATATGATGTCCTGCTTGCATTGCTGCGCACATCAGGAGGGAAGAGAAACTTTTGCAACAAAAGTTGTAGTGAAAAGAAAACTATAACTGTGTGCCCAGTACACTGTTCCGTGAGGAAAGTTGTCACTGTTTACCTATGCAAACTATTCCTAACTTGTTCAACATACAAGACCTTGCGCACTCCATCACACATCATACAAAACTAAGAAATAATAAAGTTAGAAGGTCCTATATTCACGTCTTTAAAATGTCATCTGTCATCTGCATAACGAGGGTTTAACTCAAAATGACACATCGAAATTGATATTGCTGCAGCTCTTGAGGGACTCAACCTTTCGAAACTGAACAACATTACTGAATGCACACGGTTCAGCTCGCTCTAAAGATTTCATCAGTGTGAAAATCTTTTCCATGTTTTTATGTATCTAGGAATGACAACAATCTATAATAATATTGTAACAGTAACAATGCAGATATTCGGTATATGAGCATTCACATGGAGATCGTATGTCGATCGATGAAGTAATTTAATAATAATAATAATAATAATAATAATAATTATTATTATTATTATTACAAAAATTATCGTCGTGTAATCATCATCATCAAACTGAGAGTCTCCTTATTAGACGCCGGTAAAACTCAGTCATTATAGTAACTGGGCTATGGACCGTAAGATAGGGGGGTTCGATTCCCGGCATAGGTAAGCCACTTTTGTCCTCTCCAAAAAGTTTACACCGGGTCTGGATCCTACCGAGCTTCCTATTCAGTGGGTATAAGGGCTTCTTTCCCAGGGGGTACAGCGGTCGGGGCATGAACCTTAAAACTCCATCTCATGCAGAGATTAAGTGGAGAATGCATGTCCATATGTGACTTCATAACATGTACAGGGACAATTGCATCACCGTTGTTATTAGCAGTATCAGTAATAGTAATATTTTCCTTTGTACATTTCATAGGGTTAGGGTTTTCTTGAATATATTTAATGTCTTATTTGCTATTTTATTGGCGTTAGCTTCTTGGAGGCCTTTAGCTATTGGCAAACCCTTCAATATATTATTATGCAGGGTGCCCTGTCCTTAGGCCAGTATCAAAATGTTGCTGTTAGTTCTATTCACATAATAACCGTTTTCGCGTTAAACATCTTTCAAATATGTAATATTTTTCATGTGAAAAATGTACTATCTTGAGCTAAAACAGATCGTATAAGACGGAATATAAGGCGAGATTCTTTTGGGGATATTGTAACACAGAAAATTAGAGATTCCCTTCGTGAGAGATCTTACGGTATTTTCCAGTGACTCACTAGGAACACGTCATGGCCTAGTAGAGAGGAAACAATAGGACATGCGGTTGAACTTTATTTTCTCTCTCAGTAGGTCAGTTACATGTCTCATTTATAGTTTCATATCACCTTTTCTAAAATCGTTAATGCTTTTATTGCATTTTCAAAATTATCTGAGTTCTTTTTAGTCCCAGTGCCCCACCAGACCGCTGTGCTAACCACCAGACTTCTATGCTACCCGCCAGACCGCTGTGGTACCCACTAGATTTCTGAGCTACCCACCATACTACTGTGCTACCCACCAGAACGCTGAGCTAACCACCAGACCACTATGTTATCCACTAGATTTCTTAGCTACCCACCAGAATACTATGCTACCTACCAGACCGCTGAGCTACCCACCAGACCGCTGAGCTACCCACCAGACCACTGAGTTACCCACCAGACCGCTGAGCTACCCACTAGATTTCTAAGCTAACCGCCAGACTACTGTGCTACCCACCAGACCGCTGTGCTAACCACCAGACTTCTATACTACCCGCCAGACCGCTGTGCTACCCACTAGGTCTCTGAGCTGCCCACCGGACTACTGTGCTACCCACCAGACCGCTGAGCTACGCACCAGACTACCGTGCTACCCACCAGACCGCTGTGCTAACCACCAGACTTCTATGCTACCCGCCAGACCGCTGTGCTACCCACTAGGTCTCTGAGCTACCCACCGGACTACTGTGCTACCCAACAGACCGCTGAGCTACCCACCAGACTATTGCGCTACCCACCAGACCGCTGAGCTACCCACCAGACTATTGCGCTACCCACCAGACCGCTGAGCTACCCAACAGACCGCCTTCTTCGTTACCACGAAATGATTTCCTTGTAAAAGCTTTATGCCCACTTCGCTGGCTTTCCATTCACCATTTTCAGGACATGTGGCTTGCACGTACCATATGTAAGTTTGTACCTTTCAGTGCACTGGTGAGTTTCCAACAAACGAATGCTGTACTATAAAATATTAACTGGTTTTTTTATCCGTAACGCAAGTACGTTGTGTTTACTGTCAGGTAGGAACTGGATTTTTAAAGGCAATGAAGCTCATGCTTTAAAGGCTTAACAGTTTCACACTGCTGTTTAAGCGCTGTCACATTGATTTTCAAAAAAAAGATAAATGAAAGCAAACAAGATCTCAGACGAGCGTGAATTAGAAAACTTTATGGTAGTTTAGAAGGTATTTCTTCGGAACAAAGTTCCAGGCATGACTATGCAAAAATACACTAAATGGAAGTTGTCAATCTCTGTCACCAGAAAGAAACGGAATCTGCATCAGAATACATTACGGCAAGAGAAGTCAATATACTGGGCGGCGGTGCCTCGGTTCTGGAATGAAGAATACGTACACTGTGTGTTATTGGGTAAAAGATGTATCATTCAGTATATCAGGCGAAGATCATCGCGTTACTGGAAGACAGCGACGTCTACGAACACTACAACTGAAGTTACTGTACTCTGTCACCGTTCCTAAGTTTCTTCAGCCCGCTACGTCCATCTGTGACAGTGTAGTTCGTCCAGTAAAACGTATAGAAATGCAGTTTATACCTCAAACAGAAAAAACTTTTTTCTGCATTAAAGACCAATCTGTCAATTCTTTATAACGGCACAGTCGCTTGCAAGATACGAGGTTCTCGTTGCGGTCTTGTAGATCTGAGATACGGATGTCAAATCCTAATTTATTATGGGCTGGTTCGCGGGCCGCACATGTAATAAACAAAATTATTATGTACATATATATATAAACATATAAATACATTTAGCACCGAAGTTAAAGAAAGAGTAGAGATATACCTCTGCATCCTATTTCTGCCTTAATGGCAGGTTATAGAATGAAATTTACTTTTATATAATGTACAAATATGTTCATTGGCCGCATTCGACCCGCTGGCAGCCGGTTGTAACCCCTGATTCAAGTCTTCTGCCATATGACGTCGCGCGGGTTTGTAAATGCTTATATATGTTTCGGAGATGCTTTAACTTAGACCCTGAAGACTGAGAGCAGTCAAATTTGAAACGCCAAAACTACTCTCGTGTTTGAACAAACGTAAAGTTATTAATCCCAGGAGACCCGAAACTTCAGTTACGTCCTTTTTTCAGAGAGTCACACAAAATCGATAGAATCGGTCATCAAAATGCAGGCTTGCGAAATTAAAGAAGATTATACTTTATGCTTATTAACCACTGGGCTTTGTATTGTTAAAGTACGGTGTGTATATTAATATTATATCAGTTTCAGAATTCTACAAAAACTGAAGCAAAATTTTAAATTCATTTTATTTTAAAAGAGCTGATTTTCATATTTCCCGTAGTGGCTTGTATGGTTTTACTCGATTAAACTTTTCCGATGTGACACACACTTCACAAACGCTATCGCTTAGTTTCTTTACGTAAATGTTCGAGTACTGGAGAAATTACTAATAAGCCTCACCCAAATTTTTGGCGCTTTGGTTTCCAGTCATCCCCCCAAAAAGTGATTCATTACGATTTATCTGGGTAAAGAGTACTTCGGACTAGTGACATTAGCAGCAAGATGCATGTAGGTAAAGTTGCACTACCTTGGGAATTTGACACCTAATAATTCATTAAATAGGGCATTAAAATGTATGAACTAAAAAGTAACTTTCTTTCACTTCCTACAGTTTTAGTCTAACGATTAATTAATGGTTTTAATGAAATTGCTTTTCTCTTACTGTCTTGTACAGCACTGATAATTAAAATATACGGCCACTTTACATATAGGTACTGTGCATCACGTTGCAAAAAATCTTCCCAGGGCTGTTGCTTCGGACAAAATTACACACAAAAAAAGAACAACGCTCTGTGTCCAGTACATTTCCTTCTTATTAGGTTCTGGTTTCCTCTTTATTGAAAGAACTGTATTAAGCGGTCCGCGAATTTTACAGTGTGCCAACACAAGTTTCATAGTTTGGGGATTCCATTCTCCTGAGATGTATCGCTGCTTCACGAGATAACCTATTCCGACGTACTGTGGTTCCAGAACACGTGATGAGCACCACATGGGTCCTACTTACCGCCGTGTAGATGGCACTGGCGTAGCTGCCGGTACGGACGGATCGCCAGCAACAGCAGGATTGAAGTATAGCCATTATGTTATCAGCATTCTACGGATAGGGTCGAGAGCTCTTAAACAGGTCTTGAACTGCCTCGCAACATTTACGAGTCAGTGAACAAAATGAAGCATTTCTTAGAAAAATAAAGCTGTCGCCCTGGAGGCCACAAGCAAATTAAAGTAACAGAGGCTTGATTTAACTTATAGGATTTAAAAACGTCAAGACTGCGATCTGCTCCGTCTGACGGAGGACTGAACGTCGAACCCACAATTAACGGACAAACGCGTTCGCCTTTCACGGGAACAACGCGTATACTGGGGCGCGGGGAAAGTTGCAAGTCGATAGGGTTCTAAGTGCGCATGCTCATGATCCTCAGGTGTTGCTACTGCCAAAGGGGTAATAAGCTGTGGAAAACGAAAAGACGCATGGCTAAATTAAGCATTACGCAATGATTTCGTATCGGGGAGAGGGATTAACTGCATCCATTATCCCCAACACTAGATGTAGATGAGCGGTCAGCTTCAATCCCCATCTGATTCCCGGAAAGACCCACAGGTACTAAGTGATCTGAGTAGAGAGCAGAACTAGAGCATTAGTGGTGGCAAACACTCCATTCCCAGCTAGGAATCGAATCCCGACCTCTTAGTCGTTCAGCTAGTAGACTGGTCACTTTACTGACTGAACTCTACTTTCTACAGCGCTAAAGACATTGCAAGTGTGTCATCATTGGCGCCGTGGTGTAAGTGTTTACGTACTACGAACTGGTAACCGTTTTGAGTTCTGGGCTTTTAATCTACTTCCGGAAAAGTTAAATCATAAAACAAAGAGTTTCAGTGATCTCCCTCTGCCTGCCCATTCAGCTAGCGCAAGCGCCTCCTTTAACGTCTCTTCCAATTACAAAGTCACTGTCCTGTCATTTGAAGACCTCCGCGACAAGACGCAGACATCCGCGGTTGCCACTTCGGAATGATCACAGGTCTTCCAGCTTAAGTGAGGGCTAAAGCCTCTGGTGCAGCGCTGGCGAAATGTTTCAGGCGGTGTGCACAAATTGACCATAATTTTCGAAGAAAATCTTTCGCGTGCCGATGGGCTTTTTAAACAGCAAAGTAAGGCCTTGGACTCTTCCACCGTTATTATTAATTACTGAATTATTATTATTAATGCACATTATATTTATATAATTAATATGCATTATAATTATTACATTTCTAATAAAAGTTTCCTCTAGGAACGCGATAAGGAAGAAAATTTGGAAGTAACTGGGGCTGTTAAAAGAGAGAGAGAGAGAGGGGGGGGGGCTGTAAAACGTATTGTCCAGTGTCGTTTATTCGCCTGTCACCGCCAGGCCGGCGCTCCAGTGATACATATCCGGTCAACACTTCACAATTCTGTTGATTTGTGTAAAAATATGTCACTCGCAGTACTATTTAGTAGCAACGATAATTCTTATACAGTCTCTACGCAGTCAGGTATATGTATATACACGGATGTTCGCAATACAGAGAAACTAGCCGGACAAGAGAAATTTAAAGGAAAAAATCGGGACAGCTCTGAATGCTACGTGCCAAGGAAAACTTTCCGCATGCCATTTTGGGCACGAGTGCCATAGGTTCGTCAGCCCTGCATCGAGGGTGCTGGAGAACAGCGTGCTGAGGAAGGTATTTTGGTCCCAAGAGGGACGTGGGAAGAGGGGACTGGAAAACACTGCGTAATGAGGAGCTCCATGATTGGTGCTCCACGTCACATATCATTCGGGTGATCAAATCAAGAATAATTAGATGGATGGGACGTGTGGCGCGTATGGGAGACAGGAAATGTGGGTACTGTGTTTTGTGGGTAAGCAAGAAGGCAAGAAACCGCTCGGAGGACCTAATCAGAAATGGGAAGGTAACATTAAAATTGATCTCCAAGAAAAAAGATGGATAGGTGGGTGGGCGGAGCGTAAACTGAATTTATGTGGTTCAGGATCGAGGCAAGGGGTGGGCTTTGTGATGCGGTAGTGATGCTTCGGGTTCCAAAATGAGGGGAATTTCTTGACTGAGGAAGGATTAGTTTCTCCACAATGACGCTGCTCCATGAAGTTATTTGTTTATTTATTTGGTAAGTTATTTAATTTGTTGCTTAGTTTCTCAGTTAGATGTGTTGATTTGGGGTACATCTTTATCATATACGAGAAAGAACATAACATTGAGATTGCCTGAGAAGAGGATGCTGAGGAAAATATTTAAATGTAAGAGGAGGGGAAAGGAGAATAAAAAACATATACTGAGGAGCTGTATTATTTTGCCAGTATTATTTTCTCTTAAAATTTTTGTGATGATCGTAGCACGTAGCACGTATGTGTGAGATGACAGGCACGTGCAATGTTTGGATTAAAAATTTATGTGAAGAGCCCTGTTGGAAGATCTAAGGACAAATTTGTGGAAAAGTTTTAAAATAGATCTTAAGGGAACGCTGTGGAGAATGCTGGTGGAGGGACCGTTTCTTTTAAGGTACAAAAGGACGAGGGGCTGTTTTCAGCGCGATGAAGAACATGGGTTCTTTGAATGGGGTGAATTTTTCAATAACAATGATATTGTTAGTTTCTCAAGAATGGGTTTCCATGGGCTCAATTAGTGGTTTGGTATCTTAGTTCGTTTGTCAAATGTAAGGACTGTAATGTCACAAAAATATGTGTGATGAAGATGTGAAGCACTGTTCTCTCTACACTCTGCTAATCAGGCTATGAAATTTAATCTCGTCCCGAATTTTAAAACACTCTAATGTTTTCCCACACAAACGGAGTGTTGATGTACCCCGGAAAAAATACGCCAAGCTGTAGCTTGATCTGTCGTGTTACGCCTGCTTCAGACTCTGCGCGACACTATAATTAAAACTTCAAACCCCAGACAGCTACTGAATATTAATAAAGCCTCCCCTTGCAAGGTCTACAAGACATGCTGGCCTAATTGCAGAGTCGCTGTAACTCAATTTGCTTCCACGGGACAGATACCAGAGCTGGGACATCAGACTAAATGGCGATTGGTTCTGGTTGCGTTCCGTTACGTGTCCACCCCACTCAACTCTTCAATCAATGGAGTGCTCTTGGAGCACCGGAATATGTTCTGGCTTTGATCGTGGCTGCAGTTCAACGTCTATAACCTACGAAAGAGTTCAGAACAGAAATAACAAAGACCAGTTACCCGTAGATTCGGAGTCCTACGGATCGATCAGTATAATGGTTATATTATTTTGTTGATGTGTCACGTAGGCATTAGTTTTGACGTAGTAAGATTCGTATTTCCGCCATATTCGTAACATTTCGCTTAAAAAAGAATAATTCGCACAACTTTACAATAAACCACACAATATGTTCAAAATGAAATCTGCTAGAAAAGATTCAACCTTATTAAAAGATTCCAAAATACTTAATGGAACACTTTATGGGAAATACTGAAAAAGACAGATCAAATATTTTCTTTCAGTTATTTTGTCTTGTGAAGGTTGTTGCCATAAATGAGGTCTTGCAATTCATATTTTTAAAAACCAACTAAATGCACTAGGTTAATTAAAATACAATAAAATAGATTAAAAAAACAACTTCATATCAGGTGCCAACTCCTACATGTTTCGGCACCAAGGTGCCATCATCAGGGAGTTTTCAGTAACAAAGGATCGTAGGTAGATCTTCAAATATTTCCCTCTTGTGACTAAATATATAGCCTATTGTTCTTTATGTCCGACACGGATTCCATATTACAAAATATTTTTCCTAACCACCATCAGTGCTGGCTAGGAGTGCATGATAGCAGTGCCACTAACGATCCCCTCGGAACACCACGCAACACCCCGTTGTATTTATCCCTTCCACCCATGTGGGGCACAATGTATGGTGATTGTATATTCCCCGTTACTTCTGGAAACCAAAATGGAGTCTACAGAGAGTTAAAAAGTATACGAAATGCAGAGAGACTGTCGTGCAGACATGTGCTTAAATACACTCAACAGAGGACCAGCCAGTGTGGCCAATATCCCAGGAAGCTGGTAATGCCAGCAAACCTAGTAGATGCGGAGCAGTCAAAAACAGCAGGTCCGTTTAGCCTGACAGTGCAGGGAGCTATCACAGGCAAACCTGCAGACCAGGACATTACAATCCAGGTACTTCCTACTGCTAAATGCAAACTACCTGGGGCTGCATGGAGGAAACTCAGCAAGACTTGGGTGTGTCAAAGCGGTTCTGGGAACTTAACGTAACGGGCATGAAACCTCGCCTCAGCCTTCAACAGGAACCAAAAGATCCAGATCTGGGGGTCACATCCACAAACAGCACCCAAGAAACCCCAGATTCCATTGGAACCTGGCACATACATGACAGATCTGCTCAACTTTAGGGCAGGCATCCTCTTTGACCATCCTGAAGATATGCTGTCTTTAGAGGACATAGATTTAGTCTTGACCAAGTTTGGTGAGTTGCCGAAACAGCCTGCGTCATAGTTAAATCTGATACTAATGCACACCACAATATATGGGAGAGAACTGGCATCAATCCAAGAGGACACATTCTATTGGAATATTCAGCATTTAAGTAAGTATTCTATTATATTGTATTCTAGACTATTCTATTCTACACTGATTCAAGCAGGGGGTAGAACAGTTCGCTCTGAGATCAATAAACTTATTAATTCTTTTTGGAATAGGGAGTAATTGCCTAAGGAGTAGGAGTTGATCATTGTACCTATTTATAAAAAGGGTGATAAAACAGACTGTAATAATTATGGAGACATATTACTTCTATCAACTAAATATAAAATTTTATCCAACATTCTGCTGTCAAGGTTACCTCCATATGCAGAGGAAATTATTGGGTATTATCAATGTGGATTTTGATGTAACAGGTCAGTTACTTATAATATATCCTGCATTCATCATACTTGAGAAAAAATGATAATAAAATAATATGGTACAACAGTTATATACAGACTGCAAGAAAGCCTATGTTTCAGTTAGGAGGGAGGACTTGTATAATATTCTCACTGAGTTTTGTATCCCCATGAAACTGGTAAGGCTAATAAAATGTGTCTGAATGAAACCTATAGCAGAGGCCAGGTAGGCAAACATTTGTCTGACATATTTCCTATTAAGAATGTTTTTAAACAAGGAGATCCTTTAATACCATTGCTTTTCAACTCTGCTTCAGAGTATGCCATTAGGAGAGTTCAGGTAAACAAGGATGGCTTGAAATTAAATGGTACACATCAGCTGCTAGTTTATGCTGAGGATATTAATATACTGGGCAGAAGCATACATAGCATAAAGAAAAACTCAGGGGCTTTAGTAGTTGCCAGTAAGGAGACTGGGTTAGAAGTAAATGCTGATAAAACTAAGTGCATGGTCAAGTCTCAAGATCGGACTGCAAGATGATGTCACAACACAAAGAGTGATAACAATTACTTGGAAATGGTGGAAAAGTTCAAATATTTTGGAAGAACCATAACAAATCAAAATTTTATTCAGGAAGAAATTAAGAGCAGATTGAAGTAAGTGAATGCTTGCTATCATGCAGTGCAGCAAATTTAGTCTTCCAGTATGCTATCCAAAAATATAAAGAATGAGATGTACAGATGTATGGAAATATAATTTTGCCTGTTGTTTTGTATGGGCGTGAAACTTGATCGCTCACACTGAGAGAGGAATGTAGGCTGAGCGTGTTTAAGAATAGGGTGCTAAAGAGAATATCTGGGCCTAAGAGGGATGAGGTAACAGGGGAGAGGAGAAAACTACATAATGGAGTGCTTAATGATCTGTACTCCTTACCAAATATTATTCAGGTGATCAAATCAAGAAGAATGAGTTGGGCTGGGCATGTAGCACGTATAGGGGAGAGAAGAGGCACATATGGTGTTTTTGTGGGGAAACCTGAGGGAAATAGATCATATGGAAGACCCAGGCATAGATGGGAGGATTACATTAGGATGGATCTTAAGAAAGTGGGATGGGAGGGGAATGGACTGGATTGATCTGGCTCAGGATAGGGACAGGTGGCAGGCACTTGTAGACATGGTAATGAACCTTTGGGTTTCATAAAATGCCAGGAATTTCTTGATTAGTTGAGAGCTGGTTAGCTTCTCAAGAAGGAGTCTGCTCCATGCAGTAAGTAAGTAAGTAAGTGAGTAAGTGAGTGAGTGAGTGAGTGAGTGAGTGAGTGAGTGAGTGAGTGAGTGAGTGAGTGAGTGAGTGAGTGAGTGAGTAAGTAAGTAAGTAAGTAAGTTATT
>Ga0123357_10008932_pt1 | contig 12591 bp, 10 predicted proteins | sample TergutEmb28metaG_FD_89873 | JGI IMG/M metagenome (GOLD analysis project Ga0123357, IMG submission 89873) | Embiratermes neotenicus P4 segment gut microbial communities from Petit-Saut dam, French Guiana - Emb289 P4 | ecosystem: Host-associated > Arthropoda: Insects > Digestive system > Gut ... | reverse complement strand
GCTAACCACGTGACACCCCTCTATCCGCAAAAGTTGGCACTAACTTCGCCTACCGGCGGCGGCCGCTCTGTCGGTATGGTTCGCTCGCGGACTAAAGCCACGGAGTTTAGATACATTGTGTGTAATTTAAAAGCTTGAATTGCCCAAAACAGCTAATTTTAAATTTGCTGGTTCAGTACGGCACTTAAAATAACTTTCTGTTATTGAAGCTTACAAGAATTATGAATATGACATTCAGAGGACCGTGCTTCATGATATATTCTTATAATAAAAGCCACTGAGATGCACTATTTCTCAAATTTATTTGATAAAGTACTCTACATGTTTCGGAGAGGTTCGCTGTCCGTCTTCAGGAGTATCTCAACACTATATACATGCAATAGGTATTTGTCATACTAGTTCTGTTGGCTGTCTGCTAGCATGGTCAGGACCACGCTAGCAGACAAGAGTAAGGTAGAGTGCAGGAAAAATTCACTGGGGCCACCACATTTTTCAGGTACTGTTAAATCATTTTTACGAAGTTATTTTCTTCAGATATTCATATAAAGACTTCAGGAGTGATGTTGGATGGATTCCCTCAGTTTTGATGAGAAGTATTTACTCTGGAGTGGAGTAAATGGCCATTGAGGAGGTCAAAAGAGTAGGTGATGAGAACATATAGGAAAAGATAAAATGAAAGAGAATAGGAAAAGAGTAAACACAAAGAAGGAATACTTCTGGAAAGAGAAGATTTAATTATAAGATTCCACTTGTGGCAGTGGCACTGAATCCACTGTTTAAGGCTGACATGGAGAGCAATTTAAATTAAATGGAAATAAATGTACTGCTTGGGCTTAGCACAGCAGATACCATGCTGAGGTAACACATAGCCAGAGTTTGGTTGTAGAAAGTATGATTACTTTGGCATACAAAGAAATATAAAACTGTGAGTACAGGGGTCCACATGTTTCCCAGAAATCTACAAGCCACTTCAAAGTACCAGAAGGGTGACATGTAACAAATACTGAAGTGATAACTGCGCTCTCCTCGGCTGTTATGCAGCAAGTAGTGGTAATTCCTAACTGATGTTTTGGGACAACCTATCGGTAGGTCATCCCACAAAACGTCGGTAAGGAATTACCGCCAATCACTACATGGTAGCCCAGAAGAGTGCATTTCTTATCTACTTTGTGGCAGAAGCTTGAAATCATGAAAATGCTGAGGTCTTGCTAATATTAGACGCCAGTGTATAAAATGTTATTGCCCAGATGACCTAGCGCTCAGGATTTGTGCACCCCTGCATTAGGTGCAACAAAAAGCCCATAAATCTGTGTTTCACACACACTCACACATATCATTTTTCCACATGACTAGAGGAGTGTACATATTGCTTTTAAATACAGTACTTTGTATAACTTGTACACAACTCTATCCTTGTTTACAGCTTGTGAACTTAAGTCCCCCTCAATGAGTAGTTTTCTTGGAGGTGTGGAGTCAAGTGGTTGGCTGCGGCACATCAAATCTATTCTAGAGACATCATGGTTCATAACGCAGGCTGTTGATGAGAAGGGAATAAGTGTAATGGTGCACTGTTCAGATGGGTGGGACCGTACAGCACAAGTGTGCTCCCTTGCTAGTCTGCTGCTGGACCCTTACTACAGGACCATACAAGGATTTCAGGTACAGTTTGTCACTTTCACACTAGGAACCATGTTCAATTGACCTATATTTTAGACCATAATACTAGAATATGTTAAATTTTGTTGTCACTTAACCTTTTGGCGCCGGAATTATTTTTTTAAATTTTAGCACACTCTGTATATAAAATGTGAATAATACAGGAACCAAATATGTTAGAATTATAAAACAAACTGGATTTTGAAGAGAAAAAAACGGAGAGTATATACCATGTTTAAAATATTCAGTACCTGTATTTGTTGAATAAATATATAAAATTCAACGTTTAGAGGTTAGCGGTGCGGTATGACAATTATAGTGGTCGTTAGGCGTCAAAGGGTTAATGTCCAAACTGGCTCCAGGGCCCATTCAGCCTCCCATGTGCCAGGCTTCTCTCTGAGGAGTAGAGCAGCCAAGCCATGATGATCACTCACCTGCATCTAGTGTCAAGGTTAATAATGAGTCAAGCCATACCTCAGCTTCCCTCCTATGCCTTCATGGCATGGATAAGAACATCATTACCTTTATCACTTAAATGAGCCTGACATGTCTTGAACCTCATGGTTAATTTGTATGAATTTTAGTATGTTGTGTTGTGTTATAAATACACCTGCTGAAATTAATGGAAACCAATAATAGTATATTTAGCTTTAGTCTGTGTGCATTAAAAGTGTAATTAATTATGTGTGACAGATTTCTGTTCTCTCCAAGCTGTTTTATGTTGTAAGTGGTTTTATCAGAAAGTACATCATCATGTTAATATGGTTTAGAGAAATGAATCCAATGAACAGGAAATTAAGGTCATAACTGAATCCAGTATGATGTATTTGCTTATGCTTTGCTAGCAAGAGTGTCTGTTCTTCGTCCAGGTCCTTCATACAATAAATTTATCTGTTATGATAATCTTATATTCTCACTGACAAAAATGAAGTTGCCAAAAGTGCAAGTCCTGTAATGTTTTTAAAAAAATAAATTTTAATGAAACTGCTCACTTACTGTGATAATGTAATGTATATAGAGTTATTAGAACTGACAAAAATAAAGTTGCTGAAAGTTCCTCTTTTTTTAATTAGTTGCAGTAATGTATTTTTTTATTGATTACAGCATTCTTATGAATATATATTTAGTTTGACCAAAATAAAATAACCTGAATTAAGAGCTGTTATAGTGGTGTCATCTGTGAAGGTTACTCATCTGGAATGTGACACCTTGTACTTCAGTAAAAATTTATTAACATTTTTTGAAGTCAGATTGCATTGCACAAGAGAAACAGGGCTGAGATCATAATTGAAGTGAAAGAAAATATAATTGTTTGTTCTGTAGGCCCTAATAGAGAAGGAGTGGCTTGCATTCGGTCACAAGTTCAATGACCGATGTGGTCATGTGGCAGGAGACTCCAAGGAAGTGTCACCAGTATTCACGCAGTTCATTGATTGCACTTGGCAATTAGCACAACAGTTCCCAGCCACATTCCAGTTCAATGAAAGATTTTTACTTACACTGCATGACCATGTTCAGTCATGTCAGTTTGGTACTTTCATTGGCAACTGTGAGAAGGATCGCGTTGATCTTAGGTATGTATGTATGAACACTGCAGTTATGTTTGATTTTGCCCATTGTCTAAGTTTATTACGTATACAATATGCTGTAGTGGTTGACTGTTTTATCTTTAAGTGACTGTAATTTCACTATTACGTATTTTGATTTAATGGTGGCATTCAGAATTGAACTAAAACTCTTTGAATATTAACCCTGATTGCTAGCCACTAACCCTCACACATAACAAAATTCCAAAATTTTTGTTTATGGCTTTGACTGTTCGGACATTTACGCTGCAGACATATTAGGATCCTAACTTGAGCCTTTGCTCTCCCAAACTTAACTAACCTTTGTACAGTGAAGTGTTCGTCTCCTAATAAAGTGAAATCCAGTTAAAATTATGTAGCTATATGCAGTGGTGAAGTTGATCAGACGAGGAATGGTTTAACTGAAACCCACATGTAAATACTCAAAATAACAGATTCTGGTCAGCGACTATCCAAAAATAATACATACGGTGACATGACATTAAATGCTGGATTATGGTGTGCTGTCAATGCAGCAAGAGTAATTGGACCTGTCTTATTTTTGGACACAGGAAATTCAGAAAGGTATGCTGGAAAAAATCTCTTACAAATGTTTTTAAAATTCAGCTGGTGACAAGAAGGAATACATGTTTTTCCATCAAGACAATTCAGCTGTGTGTGCAGCCAATGACTTCCTGCATAAAATACAGTGATTTGTAATCTGCAGTGTGACAGGCTACAGCACCCATATCAGTACATAACTTTTAGTGGCATGGCAGGGTTACATTAGAATGTAGGCCAGCTGTAAGTCCAAAGCATGTCAATTGGTATCAGCACAGGGACAGTGGATTAACATAGCCTGTGTGCCACTATACACATACACACAGACAGAACATGCATACATACAAACACTCAAACGCGCAAGCACACACACACACACACACACACACACATGCCTTGATTTCCGTTAAGTATTTATTATTAGTTTCTTCATTAAGGTATCTTTTATTTTCATTTGTTAAAAGTTTACTTGTAGGGAGTACTGGTGTAGCAGAATGTGTCCCAGCTTTTTGATTTAAATCTTATGGAGTAAATCAAACCAGTTAACTTATAATTTAATGTTATGTTTTCCAGGAACACAGCCCAGGCAGTATTTAAAACTTCTGAAGTGTATACTGTAGTAATGCAACATGTAATTAACCTTAAGTACAATTTACAGGTTAAATGAGCGAACTTTCTCTCTCTGGGGTTACATGGCAAACCATATGAATGAGTATATAAACCCATTATATTCAGCATTAGCTTCACCAGATGTCCTTGTGCCCAATATTGCACCCCAGAATATCAAATTCTGGCGTGGGATGTACTGTCGTTTTGAGAGTGGGGTCCATCCCCGAGAACCTTTGGGCGACTTATTGCTAGCAACTTGTGATCATAGTTCTTCACTGGAGGACCATATACGCCTGCTGACAAAGGTAAATCTAATTTATTTTGCAGTTGTATTGTGTAAAACATATTATATAAAGTTGTTTTATTTTATCACCGAGACTTGCTGATGAAAATCCAAATTAATTAACCCACAACGCAGACTTATATGCTTCTTTAAACCATTCATATTCCTGCTGTAATTTAAGTATGGTTATGTGCAACATTCCATTTCACTGGTATGTGAGCAGTAAATCCACACACATTCTGTGATGATGGATATTCCGCTTTGACACATCTATGTAACTGCAATTTTGCCGGTTGCTTTATAAGGGTGTGGAACCTGGTATGTCACATTAAGGGAAGAAGATGCACTGAAGGTATGCAAGAACAGAGTGCTGAGGGAGGTATTTGGACCTGCAAAGGAGGAAGTAACATGAAGCTAGAGAAAATTTCCTATGTGGAGATTTGTGATTTGTATCCTTGCCAAATATTATTAAGGTTATTAAATCGAGGATGGGATAGGCAGGGCATGTGGCACACATGAGGGAGAACAGAAATACATATGGAGTTGTAGTTGGAAACTGTGAAGACAAGAGACCACGTGGAAGACCTAGGCATCCATGGCAGGATAACAGTAAAACGGATCTTAGAGGCAAAATAGGAGAGCATGGACTGTATTCATCTGGCTGAGGACTGATGCAAGTGTTAGGCTCTTGTGGGAATAGTAATAAATCTTTGGGTTCCATACACTGTGGGGAGTTTCTTGACTAGGTGAAGACATACTAGATTTTTAAGAAGGATCTGGTTGGTTAGTCTGTCCATCAGTCTGTTGGCTGAGTTCACTTATTAAACAACAGATGTTGTATCCGAGTCTTGTCTTGTGGTTGCACACATTGGTAGATCTCAATAGCAACTTTCTTTTATAAAACACAGTACTTAAAAAAGAACATTAAAATATGTTTCTAAAAGCAGTGAAGGGTGGAAACAAAACATGGGTGAACGTGTATTTGTCTAGTGATTCCACATCTTTTTTTTTCTTTCTCCATCTTGCTTTATGTGAAAAGTATGGACATTTGATAATTTTTTATCTTTACTGTGGGGTCTTTGATTTACTTTATGTAGACAGGTTGAGTAAGTAAAATGGGTTAGTATACCAGGAATTAATAAAACAACATAACCTATTCAGATACTGGTGCAGTTATTATGGGTCAGGACCTGTTACATTTTAGAGAGTTAATTTCATTGTCAGTTGAAAACTATTTAAAACTTCCTTCAATTGATATTGGACTCTACAGTTGTTTTCCAGAAAATAGTAAATGTTGAGATGGGTGATAGTGTATGGATCCATTGGGTTACATTTTGTTGGGCTACAGAAATGACATAGTCACAGGGTCAAATTATATTCTTGTTATGAGACTGACAAATGTTCTTCTTGTGTGTGTTTCCAACTATGTTGACTCTGTAGGTCTATTGCTTTCAGCAGAATTACCACAGATTCTTACTTTCTTCAAGGAATAGGTGTTCACCCACTTTTATTTACCTAATGACTGATTATGTTCCAGGTAATGCATGTTGGATGTGTCATTAGTAATTAATAGTTTTTTTGAAAGTCTTTTTATGTTGCTGTCATATAAGCCTCTTAACAAATGTATTTCAAGGTTACAATATTTGCTTGTTTATGTACAGAGAATAAACTTCTTGAAACAGCAACTGGCAGAATATGGAGACAATAAGAGAAATTTTCCTAGTCTGCCTAAAGATGGCACCATTGATGGCCTCAGAGGCATGATGTTGGATAACAAATATCTGTATGAGAAGTGCAGAGAAGATGGTTTGTCTCCTGGCGGTTTGGTACAGCTAAAAATACACCATTCTTCCAATAATGGTAATTATATACAAAGTTATAAACTTTTTATACTTAACTAATTCACAGGGAGTCAGAATACTCAGAAAGCTAACCAGAACTAAGGTTGAGTTAATATCTTTATTTTTTTATTTTAAACTGTTGGTGTAAGGCACTTATGTATACAGGCATATAATCAAATGTCATGGTCAGGTGGTTAACTCACCCCCTTCATTCGTGGGTTCAGATGTCAGTCCAAAAGAACGGATATCCTGGTATGTTTTCTTATTATTTTCTTCAGTCCTCCAAAGTAATTTGCCAGATTATATCTCAAATTAGAGAACAAGTTCTGTCATGTGTCTCCTTTCGACTGTTCTCGTGATTGACCAATTGGAAGAGTGGCCATTGAAGTGACTTGGCTTTAGGAATTAACATGCCACTACTCACAGACATGTAGTCCATGGATGATGTTTTATTACTAGTTTTACTGTTTCCATTGTATATTTTCTGAAAGTGTCTATTTTGATTGTATACCCACAAGAAAGGATGTGCAAAATGACAACAGTGATAGATTATATCCTCATTGCTTCAATTTCAGTAATATTTGCTAATTGTGACATATTCAAGAAAATATACTGAGCAGTTTTTCCATTTCAAGATTTATGTTGTTGAAATACTGCTATCACCGGGCTTCATCTTATCAACCAATATTTCCATTTCAATTTGAATTTTTTCTGAATGGCTTCCACTAACATGCCATTGTTTAGTTTCAACACAATAGGATATGCAAAAATAATTTAAAATCATACCACTACATGTAACACATGTCAAATCAAAAAAAAGTTGTGGCATCCACTTTTATTTTGACATAATTTTCAAAAGTGTGTTTATCTCAGTAATTAACCAACTTGATGCACAAAATTTTTGTTTTACAATAAGTTTATTTCATGCCTCTAGATGTTACGAGCACATTTGCTCATCATCAGGAGATCAAAATTGCATTACACAGCCTTTGGTATCATCATACCTATAGGTGTGATGATACCAGAGGCTGTTTAGTGCAATTTTGACCTCCTGAGGATGATCAAATGTGCTCGAAACATGTAGAGAGGCATGAAATAAACTTATTGTAAAACAAAAATTTTGTGCATCAAGTTGGTTAATTACTGAGATAAATATACTGAGATGCACGGTCAGCAAAACATCAAAATTTGTCAGAAGTATGTTCTAGTTACTGAAGATCTATGCAGATGTAGTAACAATATCCTGTAAATTATTAAAAAAGGAAATATTTCACTTGTTTCTCATGGAAAAAAGTTAACAGTGCCAGATACATTTTGACTTACTGTCTTTCACACTAATTCCTCTCTCTCTGACATGATCAGCCATATCTATGCTGAGAAGTGACCACAAAGTCACGTGATATCTTATACTGGTGAATTACCACTTTTTATTTCAAAATTTCTGTACTACTACATTAAGACTTGTAGCAGCTTATAGATGCTGAATTTGAAACATATTTCTGTCTCTTGTGCTTTCTGTTGCTTTTATAACATGACATTTTGTACTTTTGTGTGAACCTGCTGGAAGATTAAAAGACTGTGAAACATTAATGTACATGTAGAACTCAGATTCATAACTACCATTAATTTTGTAACTCTTAACACAGGATGAAAATATTATCTTCCGTTTGGATAAATATGGTATATTACAGGGAGTGGCCACAACACAGCTCAGGCATGTCTCTGCTGCACACAAGTTGCCCTGAAAATAATACTCTAGTAGTTCACATGCACAGGGCTGACCGCAAATGGTGTCTCACAAGATTTTCTAAAGGAAGGAGGTTTCCACCTAAACGAAATTGACCTATTGTAATTGTGTGAATAGAAATAAGAAACCGTCAAATAAGATAAAAATATTTTAATTTGTTAACATAATGCTGGGTCAATAATGTTACAGGTCCCGTTATTCAAAACACTGAACTTGGTGGAACTGAAAATGCTATTGATATATATAACAGAGGGCTCTGTTGTTTGTGGTCATGTGATTCAAGGCATATGTGCAGCAGGAGCACTGCTGTGGCAGTTCAGCATGGTGACCCACTTGAAAATCTGGCCTCATTTGGAAGTCTTTTTCCCGGCATGGAAAGTGTTTCAGTCTTCTTAGTGCTGATTGATTCTCCTCCATTACAGTGCCCAAAAATGTGGCACAGCAGACTCAGAACTTGCTACAAATGTTCGTTTGAGAAATGTTGTACCATCCCCATACATTCTGGATTTAGCACCAGCATTTTTTTATGTTTTGCTGACCGTGCATCTCAGTATAATCTTAGTAATTGACCAACTTAATGCACAAATTCCTGTTTTATAATAAGTTTATTATATTCCTCTACATGTTTCGAGCACATGTGCTCATCATCAGGAGGTCAAAATTGTATTATACAGCATCTGGTATTATCACACTCAGTAGGTGGCCGTTCGGCGCACACCTGTCCACCGGACAGCCACCTACACAGTGTGATGATACCAGATGCTGTATAATACAATTTTGACCTCCTGATGATGAGCACATAGTGCTCGAAACATATAGAGGAATATAATAAACTTATTATAAAACAAGAATTTGTGCATTAAGTTGGTCAATTACTGAGATTGGCACCAGCAATTTTTATCAGTTTCCCACATTGAAGGAGCACTTGTCATGACATTGTTTCACCTGTGGTGAAGATGTCAAACTTGCTACCTTCATGTAGCTGACACAACAGGGTCTTCTGTTCCGTGCATCTGGGATCGACAAATGTGTCTCACACTGTCCTGTCAAGGAAGCAATGTTGAAAAATAGCCTACTATTGGCACCTTCATTTTGTATTGTCAACTTCCATTGGTAAAAGCTTTCCTTTGATTTGTGGGTACTGTAAATGTAGTTTCTGTTCCACCTTTATACATGGCTCTTTCTAAGTTGCCTCCCAAGTGTGGCTCCTACAGCTTGTCCCACTGGCCTCCCCTGGTATGTTGCTTGATTGTGTACTGATAGGCCTTAGTTTTAAACACAGTAAAATTCCAAAGAGTACCCAGTAACTCTGGTTCATGTACTTTATCACAGTTTTAAGGCCATGTATTTTGTCAATTGAACACTTTTCTTGAGATTTTTTAACCAAAATTTTTAATTAATTCTAAATTATCCCATGCACAATGCATGTCTTGTCCTTCTCAATATCTGGCATTCTCCATTGGTCATTCATCAATTGACCACAGACCAAATTACAAGGTGTGCTATCATGATATTGATTAGTTGAATGAAATAAATGTTGACTGCAGGGTTACCAGGAGATTCAACCAAACTTAGCAGTAGTGCAACAGATATTATGAGTGTGGAACAACTGGCAGCAGAATTGGGGTCTGTTGCACTTGACTGGAAGACACTCCGCAACATTAAAGAATGTGTATGCTCAACACCTTTTGACCACTTCAGTAGAAAGGTAAGGGATTTTTCAGTGATGGTTGGTACCCAAATTTTTTACATTCCATGAATCCATTTATTAAAAAATTAGAATATGCCAAACATATCGAAACCTGCATGTGCTTTATTTACCTTAACATAAGAATATTTTTTGTGATTCATTATCTAACAGGGGAGGGATGTCACTTTTATAATCACGCATGAAGTTGAACATATTCCGTATAAGTATTTCCTTGAAACTTGGAGATTGTAAGGGGGTGCCCCTTTTATTTGGGTAAATACAATATATGTCCCTCACCCCCCTTGATAATTTCTTTGATGTTTCTCTTCCCTTCAGGCCCTTACATGACCTTCCTGTTAGAAATTACTTCCATTTTAAAGAGAAGTATGATTGCATGAAGCATAACAGTAGAACATAATGCAAACAGTAGCATTTTCTGAGACAAAGAATAGTGTCATTCAGATCATTTTTGTGCTGAATAACCTGCAATAGTGTGTGTATATAACTATCTTAAACATATAGTTTAAATTTGTAATCCATGTTGTCTAATTTTGAGCAAATTCGAGTTTAAAAAAAAAGGCCTATTCTGATGCCAATCAGATACCATCCATTTACAGTTCTGAAGCCAAATCTTGATTGTGACTAATTTATAGATGATTGTGACATGGAGACAGTTGTGACATGATGGCTAATAACACATGAGATTTGGACTTATATCAACAAGGAATAGAGAAGCACATCCCATGCATGAAAAATGCCTCAGATACTGTGGAGTGGAAAAGTACTGTTGTTATTAGAGGTGAACATAAAAAAAACCCAAAATATATGCATTCCAAACTTATGTTTTGTTTGATGCTTAATGATATGTGAGGAGCAAAAGCAAAGGCTTACCTACTTGGCTACATCACTGGGTCCTGAATATAAGGAAAGACATGTGAAGAGTGGCAGATTAATTTAGATGCTGTGAAGGTCAGTTAACTGTTAACTGATTTTGGTACCTCCAAAGGCCAGGACAGTCAGTGGGGCTTACTGTGACTGGTGATGATAGATAAAAAGGGTGTGCAATACAATATTTCATCGCCATCTCTTTGTCCATATTGGAGTTATTTTTCTTGGACAGACAGATTCAATCGTCAAACATAGTTTGCACATAACATACCTTTACAGAAAAGCCTATAAATAGACATTTTATTGCTCATGCATTTGTATCAGTTACACATGTACCAAGTGCCAGATGTCTTCCACCACATCTCCACTTCCTTCATTTTTTTACAGATACGATTTTTATTGGAGTTCTCTGATTATTGTAGTTTGTCACTTTTTTTGTATTCCATAATTCAGTCATTCCAAGTGCTGTCTTTCACAGTGAATTCCTTCCAGCCAGCATTTATTTGGTTTTTCTCATCTCTATTTTGCAGCTGTTGTTTGGAGAAAGAGCTGAATATCCCTGACCCCAGGTCTTGTAATATCTGTGTTTTTTTTTTAATTTCCCACATGACATGAAATATGAACTTTTATTTCATTGTTACAATATAGAGTTATACTGGAGAATACATGTTTCCAATATGCTATGGATGTACTGTTACATTGTTCATTGCATCACAGTACCACTGCTGGAAATGTGGGGACGTTTTCTGCACACGATGTATTGATAAACACACACCCCTTCCTGGACATCTGTCACAGCGTGCTGTACCTGTTTGTCGGCCATGTTTCCGTGAGATTCGGCGTTCAGGTTCCATTGAGTCTCCTTGAGAGACAAGCAGTCCTGAGACTGAGCCAGCCTTATATCCAGCCTGCTATGACAGCAGGTAAGTACACAGAGCAATTGGTTTTTTTCTTTTAAAGTGTGTCATCCGATTGTCTTTGATCAGAACATGTTGTTTCTCTGGTTTCTTCTTCCCAGAATTTATCTTGCAGTACAAAGTTTGCCAGAACCTTGTATATTGTCATTTTATATGGCATTATAAACTTGGTGTAGTGTCGTAAAACTACATGAAAATATTTTCAGATGTCAGCAGTTTTGTGTAATGGAATCATTGTTTAATAATGTCTATTTTACTTCAACAAACTGGACATGAACACTATCGTATCATGTGTTAAGTATTTAACCGGCCAATTCTCAACTTCGGGAACATGAACTCCACTTAGGGAATATACCGCGTGGTGTTCACAGGCACGTTATGCGTCTACCAATTAGATAACATAAAGGATAATTGTTTTTAAGCCTCTTTTAGTTTTATTGTCACAGTCACTTTAAATCGTATTCTTTAACATTCACAATTAAATTAATTGTGTCCGGCACTGTTAGAAATTGTATCAACAAATTTACACTGCTTTATTGTTGTCACTTTTCCCCTTCGACTTGCACACATGAGTGCCAGCTCAGAAGTCCCAAACCCAGCCAGTCTTAGCTTCACAGCCTCCACACCTCAAGTTTAACATCTGTCTGCTGATGCATGCTAAAAGCGCATTGAATGAACTGTTCCCAGTAACGTGGCAGTATCATATAACCTGAGCTAAAAGCAAAGCTGGCTCCCTTCGCAAAATAAACACAGTCATAAAAATTAATATCAATTCACACTCTAACAATGTACCACTGTTTAGTACACAAGCGAATTCCTTCACACGTAGCTTTG